>OFKC01000023.1_pt1 | contig 20488 bp, 18 predicted proteins | sample 1540411 | NCBI WGS metagenome assembly OFKC01 (sample SAMEA104347395, study PRJEB22522) | marine metagenome | biome: marine biome; feature: marine water body; material: seawater | collected 2015-09-01T00:00:00Z | depth 229 m
GGGTCTACTGAACGATTAGTTTTTTTAGAAAGTTTTTAATTTGAAGACATTTAACAATGAAACGCACTTTCCAGCCAAACAATCGGCGACGCAAAAAAAAGCACGGTTTCAGGGCTCGCATGGCGACTCCTGGAGGTCGAAGAGTAATCAAGCGTAGACGCGCTAAAGGCAGAAAACGTCTCAGTGCATGAGCATAAAGGAAACTTACCCGAAGACGATCAGGCTACACCATAGTCAAACTATTCGGGAGGTGTTTGTGCAGGGGATCTATCAGTCTTTGGGGCCGATTGGTGTTAAATATAAAATAGCAGAAGCTGAATGCAGCCGTTTTGCAGTCTCCGTTAAAAAGAAGGTCGGGAGTGCACCTTGCCGAAATCGTATCAAACGTTTGTTGAGAGAGGCGATTCGTAAGGAACGGTTACGGTTGAATTGCGCATACGACATTTGTTTTTTTATAACGAGCCCGCCCAAGAGTCCCTTGGACTCATCTTATGTCTTGTGTCTGGTCAGACAGTTTTTCAAAAACTTAAACAAGGAATCAAGTGAGTGAGCCTGCTAACGCAATACAAAGTCGGGTAGCACCAAGTTTTGAGAATTGTTGCAAGAAATCACCGAATAACGAAAACAGTAATATTTTTCTTCGTTTCATCCTGAGCTTAATCAAGGTTTATAGATCTTGTGTATCTCCTTTTTTGCCTGCTTCCTGCCGGTTTTATCCCACTTGTTCGGCATATGCTCTGGAATCTTATCAAACTCTGGGTTTGATGAGAGGTACCTATCTGAGTTTATGGCGGATCTTGAAATGTAATCCGCTGCATCCCGGAGGTGTTGATCCGGTTCCAGGAAAATCTGGCCCAGAACCAGCTGATAATGCGGTAATTTCTGAAAGGAACTTACACAAGCTTAAAATTTATGGATAAAAACACTTTACTGGCAGTAGTACTCTCAGGTGCAATTATGGTTGGATGGTATGCCATGTTCCCTCCGCCGGATCCGCCTCCTCGAGAGATTGTAAATAGCGTAGATCAGGAATATACAGACAGGACCAAAAATTCGGTGAGACAAGAATCTACTGAACTTAATGGTGAAGATTCTACCCTTTCTTCAACTAAACCTTCATCATCAATTAAGGAGGTTGACAGTAGTTTACCATCAAAGGAAGTAACCATAGAAACAGAGAATTACAGGTTGGTTATAGACACTAAAGGTGGAATTGGAAAAAGTCTGCAATTAAAACATTATAAACATACAAAGCCCAGGCTTACTTTGAGTACCTGGTTCCCATTTCTTACCAGCTTCATTGGTCCAGATTATCTTGATGAAGTAACAGTGGACAACCGTGTACAAATGTTCGGGAATCATTTGGAAGGAGTACCGGCTTTTGCTCAAGAGTTTAAGGGAGATGCAAAAACCACTGAAATGTTTCGCAATACTGTATTTTCTGCAAGTCAAGATCATGTTGTGCTGGAAGAAGGACGCCTGGATACTACACTCACTTTAACCTCACCCATAGTGAATGGGCTCCAGATGGTTAAAATCTTTGAAGCAAATCCTGATAGTTATCTTTTAAATTATCGTATTCAGTTGATCAATCGTTCCAATGATGTTCGTCCTTTGGAAGTGCTTTATTTTTTTGGAGAACAGCGGCTTTCAGACAATGGTGGCGGAATGCAACAAGTTTCTCATGAAGGTCCGGTCTTTTTTTTCGATGAGAGTCTGCAGACTGAAAGCACTGAAAACATAGAAAATGAACTGCCCGTAACGCAAATGAAATGGTTAGGTGTTGAGGATCAATATTTTATTGGTGCGGCAGTTCCAATGACTCCGGTAAAGAACGGTTTTTTCAGAGCAGGATCATACATTTCTGAACCACAAGCTAATCAGTTGGGAGAGAGAAAATTGTCTCCATATTTTGGTGTAGCTCTACCGAAGACAAATTTACAGCCAAATCTTCTCGTTGAGTCAGATTTTAGAATGTTTTATGGCCCAAAAGAAGATCAAGAATTGCTGAAATTTGGGCACAACCTGGAAATGTCTCACGACATGACTCTGGAAATTCTGGCAGCACCACTGTTGGATTTACTACGCTTGATTTACGGTTATGTTGGAAACTACGGTGTTGCTATTATTATTCTGACGATTATAGTTCGTGTAGTTTTGTTTCCTCTGACTTTCAAGGGCATGAAAAGTATGAAGCGTATGCAGCAGTTAACTCCGAGGATGAAGAAACTACAGGAAAAGTATAAAAAAAACAAAGAACAGCTGAACAAGGAAATGATGGAGCTGTATCGTAAAAATAAAGTCAATCCGCTTGGTGGTTGTTTACCGATGCTGCTCCAGATTCCTGTGTTTTTTGCGCTTTATAGCTCACTTTCAAGTGCCGTTGAATTGCGACATGCACCTTTCATCTTTTGGATTAGTGACTTGTCGCAACCGGACGGATTGGGGATTACGCCCTTGCTGATGGGTGCATCTATGTTCATTCAACAAAAAATGACCCCACAAACCGCAATGATGGACCCCACACAGGCGAAAATCATGCAAATGCTGCCCTTCATTTTTACTATTTTTACCTTCACTTTCCCATCCGGATTGACTTTGTATTGGGTAACGAGCAATATCCTTTCGATTGCCCAGCAGCAAATTATCAACCGGATCAAAACACCCGAGTTACAAAACTGATCAACAGTTCTGTTTTTCAGTCTTTTCCTTAAAACTAAATTTTCCTGGTTAGCAGAAAACTTGATTTTGGTCAGGATTTCTGTTCTTCTCAATAGTTTAAAGTGTCAATAAAGGATCATTCATGAGCGAAAAGCTTTGCCTACTCATGATATATTTTGACTTGTTTTAATAGTTGGTTGAATAAACCAAAAGAATAAAACCATAACTTCATAAAGTTTAGTGCAGAGCTTTTTATAAAGTATAATTTTAGTTTCCTATATGTATCAATATCCTGAAAAACAAGGGCTTTACGATCCTCAATTTGAGCACGACAATTGTGGAGTGGGATTTGTAGTTCAGATAAAAAATCGGCAATCTCACCAAATTGTCGAGCAGGGACTGAGTTTACTCTGCAATCTGAATCACCGGGGAGCACTTGGCGCAGATCCAGATACAGGAGATGGTTCTGGAATTATGATTCAAATTCCCCACCAGTTTTTTGTTGAAGAATGCCAAAGTTCCGGGTTCCATTTGCCTGAATCCGGAGAGTATGGGATTGCCTCCATTTTTCTTCCTCAAGATCCTTATGCCAGAAGACATTGTGGCGAAGTGATTGAAAGTCACATTGTTGAAAAAGGGATGGATTTGCTGGGGTGGCGTGATGTCCCGATTGACAGAGGACACATTGGGAAACAGGCTCTTGCCACAATGCCAGCTATGCGCCAATTGTTCATGGGGCATCGCAGGTTTGAAAATTATAATCAGGACCGCTTTGAAAATAAATTGTATGTAACGCGTAAAGCCATACGTTCATCACTGCAGGATGTTGAAGGTTTTATGATTATCAGCATGTCCTCACGTACCATAATTTATAAAGGGATGCTGATTCCACATCAGATGGGGAAATTTTTCATTGATTTATCTGATAAACGCTTGAGGAGTGCTTTGGCGTTGGTACACACCCGTTTCCCGACTAACACCTTTCCGCGCTGGGATTTGGCTCAGCCTTTCAGAAATTTGGCTCACAATGGAGAAATAAACACACTACGCGGTAATATAAACTGGATGCTGAGCAGGCGTCCGACTTTAAAGTCACCATTGTATGAGGATATCAGCGAACTGCAGCCCATCATTATTCCAAGAGGCAGTGATTCCGCCTGCATGGACAATGTTTTCGAATTCTTGATTCAATCCGGCTATTCTCTCCCACATGCAATGATGATGATGGTGCCGGAAGCATGGGAGCAAAACCCGGAAATGACTCCTGAAAAACAGGCATTTTATGAATACCATGAACATTTAATGGAGGCCTGGGATGGTCCGGCATCTCTCACTTTTACAAATGGTGTCCAAATTGGAGCGACACTGGATCGTAACGGATTGCGTCCTTCACGATATGTAGTGACAAAAGATGATCTGGTCATTATGGGCTCTGAAGTAGGAGCCGTCGAGATTCCTCCGGAAAATATCAAATTTAAAGGACGTTTACAGCCGGGCAAGATGTTTCTTGTTGATACCAAAGAGGGAAGGATTATTGATGATACTGAATTGAAAGCTAATATTTGTGCCGCTCAACCTTATTCGAAGTGGCTGAAAGAGAATATGCTTGAATTGTCTGATTTGCCAAAACCGGATCAGGTACCGGAAACGGATTTTGAACCACTTTTATTAAGGCAGAAAATATTTGCTTATACCACCGAAGATATAAATTTATTATTAACTCCAATGTTTACAAACGGTGTTGAAGCTTCAGGTTCAATGGGTGACGATACGCCGTTAGCCGTTCTCTCAGACAAGCCGCGGCTGCTTTACGATTACTTCAAGCAAATTTTTGCACAAGTTAGTAACCCTCCCATTGATGCAATCCGGGAAGAATTGGTGATGTCACTGACAAGCAGGGTGGGGTTTGAAAGAAATATTCTTGATCCCGGAGCAAATCACGCAAAGATGTTGAAACTCTTTCATCCAATACTGAGCAATGAAGAGCTTGCAAAAATTAAAGCACTTGATAAACAGGACTTCAGATCGAAAACTTTAAGTATGCTTTTTGATGCAGCTTCAGGTGTTGAAGGGTTTTCCAGAGCGCTTAAAGAACTTTGTGAAGAAGCAGAAAGTGCAGTGAATTCCGGTACAACTTTTGTGGTTTTGAGTGATCGTGGTGCAGCTAAGGATCAAGTCCCAATTCCTGCCTTATTAGCAGTAGGGGCAGTTCACCATTACTTGACTCTCAAAAAGGTACGCTACAAAACGGGTATAATTGTGGAAACCGGAGAAGCGAGGGAAATTACACATTTTTGCTTACTTGTAAGTTATGGTGCAGGTGCGATTAATCCGTATCTGGCTATTGAAACTATAGAACAAATGATTCAGCAAAAGGAGTTGCCTGAAGAATTAACGCTGGAAAAAGCTAATCAGAATTATTGTAAGGCCATTCGTAAAGGAATGTATAAAGTTTTCTCGAAGATGGGAATTTCTACCATACAAAGCTATCGTGGCGCTCAAATTTTTGAGGCGATTGGACTGGATGAAGAACTGATACAGGATTATTTTACAGGAACTCCATCCAGAATAAGCGGTGTTGGTATAAGAGAAATTGCCCAGGCAAGCTTATTGAGGCATGAAACGGCTTTGGAAAAAACTCCGGAAACTAGAGAAATATTGTCTGGAGGAGGATTATATCATTGGCGCAGAAACGGAGAATTTCATCAAATTAATCCGGTCATGACAAACACTCTACAGAGAGCTGTCCGCAAAAACAGCCAGGACGCTTATAATGAATTCTCACGTCTCGTCAATGAACAGAAACAGCGTTTTTCTACACCGAGAAGCTTGTTTGAGTTTGCAGAAGGAACTCCAATTCCGCTTGATGAAGTTGAACCTGCTTCGGAAATTGTAAAGCGATTTGTGACTGGAGCGATGTCACTTGGATCGATCAGCCCTGAATCACACGAAACTATGGCGATTGCCATGAATCGCATCGGTGGAAAAAGCAACAGTGGAGAAGGCGGTGAAGATTCTGCACGTTTTGAAAAACGAACAAACGGAGATTTCCCAAACAGTACTATTAAACAAGTTGCTTCAGGACGTTTTGGAGTTACAATCCATTATCTGGTCAACTGTACAGAAATCCAAATTAAAGTCGCACAGGGTGCCAAGCCGGGAGAAGGCGGTCAACTACCTGGGAATAAAGTCAGTGAGGAAATTGCAAAAATTCGCAATTCCACTCCCGGAGTGACCTTGATTTCACCGCCTCCGCACCACGATATTTATTCTATTGAAGATCTGGCTCAGTTAATTTTTGATCTGAAAAATGCTAATCCACAAGCAAAAATCAACGTTAAGCTGGTGGCTGAAGCAGGAGTTGGTACCATTGCTGCGGGAGTAGCAAAAGCTCATGCTGATGTCATCACAATCGCTGGTCACGACGGCGGGACTGGTGCGGCACCTTTGAGCTCGATAAAACATGCGGGAGTGCCGTGGGAACTTGGGCTTTCTGAAGCACAGCAGACATTAATGTTGAATCAATTGCGCGGTCGGGTACGTTTACAGACCGACGGTCAACTTAAAACCGGAAGGGATGTAGCGGTAGCGGCTTTGTTAGGTGCAGAAGAATTTGGTTTTGCGACTGTTCCATTGATTGCTATCGGCTGCATTATGATGCGTAAATGTCACCTCAATACGTGTCCGGTCGGTATTGCCACACAAAATCCTGAATTACGTAAAAAGTTTGTTGGCAAGCCGGAACATGTCATCAACTATTTCTTTTTTGTAGCAGAAGAACTACGGAAAATCATGGCCAAACTGGGTTTTCGCAAAGTTGATGAAATGATAGGACGAACAGATATGTTGAAGCAGCGCACGAACGTAAACCATTGGAAAGCTGGAAAAGTTGATTTATCAGCACTCCTGCATCAGATTCCTGTGGGAGAAAATGACACTCCTTACTGTACTCAGAAACAAGATCACGGACTGGATAAACAAATTGATCTTAAGCTGATTGCAGAATCTAAAGATGCTCTGGAACACAAAAAGGCAGTAGAGTTTGTGTTACCGATCAACAATGTGAACCGCTCAGTCGGTACTATGTTAAGTGGTCATATAGCCAAAAAATACGGTGCAGAAGGTTTGCCGGATAACACAATTCACTGCAAATTTGTGGGTTCTGCAGGGCAAAGTTTTGGAGCATTTCTGGCTCATGGTGTTACTCTTGAGCTTGAGGGTGATGCAAATGATTACACGGGAAAAGGTTTGAGTGGCGGCCGGCTGGTTGTTTATCCTCCCAAAAAATCTACATTCAGTTCCGCTGAAAATATTTTAATTGGCAATACTGTACTGTATGGAGCAACCGACGGAGAAGCTTTTTTCTGCGGTATTGCAGGCGAACGCTTTGCTGTCCGTAACAGTGGTGTAACGGCAGTGGTTGAGGGTGTTGGCGACCATGGTTGTGAGTACATGACAGGTGGAAGGGTAATTGTGCTTGGAGAAACCGGAAAGAATTTTGCCGCAGGAATGAGTGGTGGGATTGCTTATGTTTGGGTAGAGAACCAATCATTCCATTCACGCTGCAACACTGAAATGGTTGAATTGGAAATTGTGAGTGAACTGCAGGAACAAAAATGGCTCCGGAAATGGATTGAGCGACATCAAGACTATACAAAAAGTTACCGTGCGGCAAGTTTATTGGAAAACTGGGAAAAAACATTAAGTCAGTTTGTAAAAGTAATGCCGATAGAATACCGGGCGGTATTGGAAAAAATGAAAAATAAATCCTCGATTAAATAGCAGCAGTATTAACAAATGGGAAAAGATACAGGTTTCTTAGAATTTGATAAAGAGAGCCCGCCGCTGCGTCCAGTGGATGAAAGAGTGCGTGATTTTCAGGAATATGGCACTTTTTTGTCTGAAGAAAATTTGCAGCGTCAGGCCTCCCGCTGCATGGATTGCGGTGTACCCTTTTGTCACATGGGCTGTCCCCTGGGCAACATGATTCCAGACTGGAATGATCTTGTTTATCGTGGACGATGGAAAGAAGCTCTGGCTGCATTACACAGCACCAATAATTTCCCGGAGTTTACCGGCCGTATTTGCCCTGCACCATGCGAGGACACTTGTGTTTTGAATGAACATTACACTTTGGATGCAGCAGAAAAACAGCAAAAAGTGAATGTTGTCACAATTGAAGAAATTGAAAAGCACATCGCTGAGCGAGGTTGGGAAGAGGGCTGGATACAACCTCAACTGCCTGAAAAACTTACCGGTAAGTGCATTGCGGTAGTGGGTTCCGGTCCTGCCGGACTGGCAGCGGCACAGCAGTTGCGGCGTGCAGGACATGATGTGACTGTTTTTGAAAAAGACAATAGAATAGGTGGATTACTAGTTTACGGTATTCCGGATTTCAAGTTGGACAAAAAAGTGGTTACCCGACGCGTTGAACAACTCCGTGCAGAGGGGATCAAGTTCCGGACAGGAGTCCATGTAGGCGTGGATTATTCAGTCAAAGAACTGCGGAATAGTTTTGATGCTATCCTGTTGGCAACCGGTGCGCAAAATGCGCGAAAGTTGATGGTCGAAGGCAGTGACTTAGAAGGAGTCCATTATGCAATGCACTATCTTCCGCAGCGCAATCGTGAAGTTGCCGGGGATTCCATTCCTGAAGAGCAAAAAATCGAATCCGGAAACAAAAAAGCAGTAATTCTCGGCGGCGGATTTACAGCAGCTGATTGTTTGGGTAACCTAAATCGGCAAGGTGCAGATCCTAACATTCATCAGTTTGAACTGGTTGATATGGTGCCGCGTCCTACTCCAGTGCATAAAGAAGCGAATCCGGATTGTAGAGCCAATATTTTGACGGAAAAGATAATCAGCGACGACTCAGGCCGGGTTAAAGCTTTGCAGGCGGTTTGTGTAGAATGGAAATGGGAAGCAAAGGAAAACTCTGCGCCTGGTCGAATGACGATGCAGCGTGTTCCGGGGTCAGAGTTTAGCGTGTCCACTGATTTGGTTTTTCTGGCATTAGGATTTTTGGGGCCAGAATTGGATGGATTACTGGAAGGACTGGGAGTTGAGTTGAATGTTCGTGTAGGAGAAAAACCTTTTACATCTGAGCAAGTTAAAAAGTTGCTGAAAAACGCGCAGCCGATGTATGATATTTTCTCAGATGAAAATTTTATGACCAGTAAAGACGGTGTGTTCGTAGCAGGTGATGCAAATCGTGGCGCCTCGCTTGTAGTTTGGGCCATTTGGGAAGGGCGTGAGGCTGCACGTTGTATCGATAAATATTTAATGGGAACCACAAGTCTCCCAACTACGCCTCAGGCAGAAGTGCTGGTTTAACAAGCGTATAATAAAATTAAAATGAGCAAAAACAAACTTATATTTTTAGCAGCTTTTATCGTATTTGTGGGACTGACTGTTTATGCTCTCTGGAAAGAAGTAAGCCGGGAGACGACTCAGCTAAAGTACAGCATCAGCGGAGTGATCCTCTCTGCGCCGGGAGTAGGTGGTGGAATCATAAAAACCGACAATGCCCACGTCTTACTCTTTGATCCGGAAACGCTGAAACTTGTTGCTTCGAAAATTCTCAACCCTTTTTTACCACCCTTAACCTTCAGTGTAGGACAGGATGACGCGGGTCAACCTCTGAGTGGTTCCTATCGACTGCTTGTACTTACTGATAAAAACGGCAATCCAAACCGTCCTTCAGCAGGAGAGGTGATTGGACCGCTATCTCAGCCGATTTTACTTGGAACTGAGGGAGTGGAATATTCTGTGGACCGTCCATTCCAGAGCTTCCCAACGGAACTCTTAGTGGCCAAAACAGATTCTCCGGCAACAAGTATCAGTGGAACAATCGTTGTTTCTGCAGAACTGCAGGATCAGCTTGATTCAGCAGACCGACTGGTTATTATGCTCTTTGATCCGGAACAGGGCCGACCTGTCGCAATAAAAATGTCTACTAATTTTAAGCCGCCACAAAAATTCAGTATTGGTCAGGCAAACGCGATGGGTGGTCAATCGCTGAGTGGAAAATATTCACTCCGTATTTTGACTGACAAAAACAACCAGCCTTTTCAATCTGTTCCTGGAGAAATAATAGGTCGTTCACAAGGTCTGATTTCTTTGGGAACCGGTGATTTGGAGTTTGAACTGGATCAGCCCTATATTCGCTAATCCACCGGCAATAATTAGGGCTTACTGAAAAAGTATTTATTTTGTCATTCCTGACTTGATTTGGGATTCAGATTCACGATCAGATTGAGCAGAGGATTTTTAAACTGTATGCATGGGCTCCAGGTCTTTTCTACGCTTTGTCCGGAGTGATAATGGAGATGAATTGAAAGCGGCAAACCTGATCAAAAAATTACTTCCGGTCTGGCTATATTGAGAGCTTGATCAATATTTTCACGAAAGCAGGCACGGTTAGGGAAACCTCCGGGCTGAAGATATTTTTCCGGAGGTATGCTCTGCTCAAGCTCACGATTCTTTTTTGTGACGGTCATCTTTTCTCCAGTACGTCCGAGTCCACTCATTTTGAATCGATAATGAGCCTCCAGTTGTTCGTCATGAATCCGGAGGAAACAGAGCAAGTAGTCCATGTTGGGATATTCCCGTGAATCTGGAGGAATGAGCTTGACCTCAGTCCATTCTGATTTTCGTTTCTGATATTTTTCCAAAAAACGAAATTGAGTTGAGAAAGTTTGCAAATAATTTTGCAAAATTGGATGCAAGTTAATCTGTAAATTGAGCCATCCTCCTTCAGTTAGCGCATCTTCTCCGCCAAAAAGCAGATATAATCCTCCCTGCTTGTCAGTTATTGGACAGTCTGTAGATAAATTGAAATTCCAGCCGAAAGTTAGTTCAGAGCCGGCCTGCAGTGCAATATCCTGAGCTGCTACTTGTTTTCCGAGAACTTCCCAGGGAACCCCCGTACCTTCTTTGAAAGCTTTTTTTAAACCATGTGCAAGAATAATTTGGGAAGTTTTTACAGCAACAGTTTTGCTGCTCATGTTCCTGATTCGAAGTTGACCTTTTACAACTTCTCCCTGATTCCATGACTCTCCCTCAACTTCAATTTGATGTTCCAGAGGTTGCTGAAAATATACACTTCTCATTTGATCTCTTTAATTTGCTGTTTTAAAGGCCTGGAAAACATGGAAATTTAAGTCAGGCCGGATGTGATTTTTAGTTTAGATTCCCGTAAACCTTAGCTGAATTTCTGCTGTGAACTTTTCTTCTTTCTTGCGACCCCAGTTTTTATAGCGGCATCCCGTACAGCTTTAGCAATTTTAGGTGCAACCGATGAGTCAAATACACTCGGAATAATATAGTCTGCACAGAGGTGTGATTCTTTTACAGTACCGGCGATGGCGTGTGCAGTGGCCAATTTCATTTCTTCATTTATTGTACTGGCCTGACAATCAAGAGCTCCACGGAATATTCCCGGAAAACAGAGGACATTATTGATTTGATTTGGATAATCACTGCGTCCGGTTGCCATCACGGCCACTACAGGTAAGGCTTCATCTGGACTGATTTCAGGGTCAGGATTTGACATTGCAAAAACAATTGGATCTTTGGCCATGCATTTTACATCTTCCTGATTGATCACATTGGGAGCGGAAACCCCCACAAAGACATCTGCTCCTGCAATTACATCTTTGAGAGTTCCAGAGTCCTGATTTGGATTTGTACTGTCAGCAAACCAGCGTTTACTGGAATTGAGATCGTTTCGTTTAGGATGTATTGCACCTTTGCTGTCACAGCCAATCAAGTTTTTTACACCAAGTTGTAGAATCATCTTGGAACATGCGGTTCCAGCTGCACCTGCACCGGAAACAACTACCTTTATGTCTTCAACTTTTTTATCAACGAACTTTAGAGCATTGATTAAAGCGGCAGTCGTGACAACGGCAGTTCCATGTTGATCATCATGAAAAACCGGAATATCCAGCTCTTCCCGGAGTCTGCGTTCAATTTCAAAGCAGCGTGGCGCTGAAATGTCTTCTAAATTTATGGCACCAAAGCCAGGAGCAATGGCCTTAACAGTCCGGATAATTTCTTCTGTATCTGTGGTATCGAGACAAATCGGCCATGCGTCAATATTGGCGAATTCTTTAAAAAGCATGGCTTTGCCTTCCATTACTGGCATGGCGGCTTTGGGGCCAATATCACCCAGTCCCAATACTGCTGTACCATCAGAAATCACTGCAACCGTGTTGCCTTTGATGGTCAGTTTGTATGCATCTTCAGGATCTTCGTAGATATCCATACAAATTCGAGCCACTCCCGGAGTATAGGCCATGGAAAGGTCATCGCGTGTTTTAACGGGGATACGATTTTGGATGCTTATTTTTCCACCCAAATGGATCAAAAAAGTACGGTCAGAAAAGTTGATAAATTCAACTCCCGGTAGGTTCCTGATTGCCGTTACTATTTGATCGCTGTGATCAGGATCATGAGTAAAAATACTGATGTCACGGACTAAAACCCCGGCTTCGGGCTGCACGAGGTCTATCGCTCCTACTACTCCATGCATCTCGGAAATGGTCTGAGTCACACTGGCTAACATCCCAATCTTATTATCAATATTGAGACGAACGATAATACTGTTGCTGGCATTAAAAGCAGGTTGGCTGACTGTCATAAATTACTCCAAAAAGAGGTGATTTCTGTGAATAACCGGTTTACTCTGTGGATCTTTCCCACCGGTCTTTGCCGGGTTTTGTTCTTTTATTTGATGACGCAATTCTTTGGCAGAACAATCGGCTCTTCCAACTCCGAGCCGTACACCTTCCTGATTGCATATTTCAACAAGGTCCTTGTTTTCAAATTGTCCTTCAACGCGTGTTACACCTTTGGCTAATAAACTCTTTTTATTTTTCATAAGAGCTTGTACTGCTCCTGCATCGATGACCAGTGTACCCTTGTTTAGTGCACCTGCCGCGAGCCATTTTTGATAGCTGCGTATTTTTCGTCCGTGAGCCACAAAATGTGTTCCCCGTCGTTGGCCTTCCATCACATCACTCACTCCTGCTGGAGATTTTCCATCCATGATGTATGTATCAATTCCAAACGACATTGCCATTCCAGCCGAACGGACTTTGCTTTCCATTCCTCCTTTTCCGCCGGCAGAAGTGATTGGAAGACAGTGTTGTAGAATTTCGTCGGTGAGTTCCTCCACTTTTTCTACAACAGTGGAGCGCTTACCTTCCTGCGTTTCTTCTTCTTTGAGCAAACCAGGTGCAACGGTAAGGAAAAAAAGCTGGTCCGCTCCAATAAGCGTTGCCAGATAAACGGCAAGCAAATCATTATCACCAAAATTGAGGTCCAATTCCTCTGTTGCAACAACATCGTTTTCATTAACAATTGGAACAATTTTATATTTGAGCAGATTCTCAAGAGTATTTCGAATATTGAGGTAAGACTTCCGGAGACCAAAATCTCCACGTGTTAACAATATTTGAGCTACCGTGGTTTTATGTTTGCGAAAAGCATCAGCATAAATTTGAATCAACCTGGCTTGTCCGACTGAAGCCAATATTTGATGTGACGCCAGGGTGTTTTTCGATTCATCCACAGAACACAACTCACGTCCGGCTCCAACTGATCCTGAAGTTACCACTAAAACCTCGTGATCGTGGCCCCGGATTATCGCAATTTGTGCAGCCAGTTCACCTATTAATTTATGATCCAGCTTTCCATTCGATTGTTGCAGAACATTTGTTCCAATTTTTATGACAATACGTTTAGATTTCACTTTGAAAACAATCAGTAACTGCCAGTCCGATTCAGGGAAAAACTAGAGGGGCATGAAAATAAGAAGAAAGATTAAGCATTTGTGGATACTATCATGAAATTTGGAAGTTTTGCAAGCTTGAGAGAAAAATCTTCCTGCTCAAAAACTGTGCTCCGTCGGCACAGATTCAGATATTGATGCAGATCTAATTTATTAAATTATTCTTCACATATTTTATAATACTACTTCTGAATCAGGATCTGTCTCCTTTTGAAGACGGTTTTCATTTAAAACAGCTAGCCGCAACAACCATCTCTGGATAAGGGCATAGGAAAACAAAAGTAAACCCAATGCGCCTGCATAATGCCGAACCGGCTCAAAGTAAGAAAGTAAAAAACTTGATCCAAACAACAGTAAAAGAATTTTGTTGCAAACCGAGCAGCCAAAACCGACAAATCCTAAAACTCCACCTATTCCTGCTTTTTTAGTGGCACACTGTGGTGCCTGAATACCAAAGAACAGGCCAATTAAAAGTGATTCAAAACTGAGAATTATATAATCCCAGCCATTCACCTCTGTCATGCGGATGAAAAAGGAATTGTTCCAAAGAGCAGTAATTGTTCCCAACAGCAAAAAAGCTGCTGAAGCAATAATCAAGGTACTCAGCCATTCCTTTAAGCTTAATTGTTTTAATAATTTCATTAGCAGTCCTTAAGAAAATTACATTCCGTTCTGCACTCAAATTATTCCGAACCACAATGGATCAGATTCTTAATAAATGCAACAAGCTCATTTTCAATCAATTCAGTTTAGAATACTTGATTTCCTGAAATTTGTGCTTCAGTCATAATTTATTTTATTATTACAGTTGGAAAGGCTCTGAGATAAGACGGGGATTATCGGATTGTACGATGGCAGTCAAAAGTTGAACAAAATTCAGGTAGTCAGATTTAGATCAGCAAAACAACCTCAAAGTGAGCAAAATGCGTAACAGTCAGAGCGTAGTTTTGTGACCAGTAGTCTTAGTTGCCGGATGAAGATTCGATAGGTGGTGCAACTTTCTGTTCTAATTCAGCTGGAGGAATCTCCGGAGTTTTTTCTGGCTGCACATCTTCTTCAGGAATGAGCATTTGTTCTGCAACAGGAATCGTTGTTGTTGCAGGAGCCAAGTCCCGTACCACTGAATCACGGGCAGTATCTGAGGAAAGATATGCAAGAGAGAGAGAGGTCAGCATGAAAACAATCGCCACACCGGTTGTAATTTTTCCGACACCTGTCATGCTTCCCCGTACCGAGTTTGCTTGACCGACACTACCAAAAGCTGCACCAAGTTCAGCACCGCGTCCGGACTGAAGAAGAACAAAAAAGATAATCGAAATACAAGCAATAATATGGATGACTAGAATTAATTCAAACATAAAAACTGGTCAAATGAGAATTATAATTAACTGCTGGCAGCTACAATTTGTGGGAAGGCATCCGTTTTAAGACTTGCTCCACCTACAAGAGCACCGTCAATTTCAGACTGAGAAAGTAAAGTTTTTGCATTTTCTGCATTTACACTTCCACCGTAAAGGATTTGCATATTTTCTGCTGCTTCCGGACTGGCCAGTGATTCCAGCTCTTTCCTGATCGTCTTGTGCATAGAATTAGCTTGTTCCGGTGTGGCGGTTTTTCCTGTGCCTATAGCCCAAATCGGTTCATAGGCGACGACACAGCGTTTCTGGTCATCTACCGCTAATCCGGACAATCCCTTGCCTAATTGTATAACCACAACTTCTTCCTGATTACTTGATTCTCGTTGCTCCAACGTTTCTCCTATACAGAGAATTGGGCGTATACCATGTTTGAGCAGAGTTTCTGTTTTGCTCCGGATGAATTCGTCTGATTCACCAAATAAAATCCTGCGTTCGGAATGTCCAACTATACACCACTGAACTCCGCATTCCTGTAATAACGGTGCGGATGTTTCACCTGTAAAGGCCCCTGTTGTTTCCGAGTGAACATTTTGCGCACCAACTGAAATTCGGGTTCCTTTGACGGCATTTTTCATTGAATAAAGCAGAACATCTGGAGGACAAATCACTATTTCACAAGTTGTCTCTTCTAACAATGGACTGAGCACTTTCTGCATCGCATCTATCAATGCAAACGAGCCGTTCATTTTCCAGTTTGCCGCAATCAGTTTGGCCCGCATATAAATAAGTTTTTATTAGAAAATATCAGTTCCTAAAAAAAGTTAATCTGTAAATCTTATTGCTTTGTTCAGTAAAATACAAGATTATTCATCAAATAACGGATAGTTTCATCGTAACTATTGCGTTTTTTGAACTTTTTGTTACTTATACATACGATCATTTTTTTGAAAATAAAATAAATAGTAAGTTTTTTTACGATAGTCAGTCATAGATAAAATAATGGAGATAATTTGGACAAATTAAGAAAACGCATTGACGAATTGGATGCAGAATTGTTGAAGTTGCTCAACGAACGTGCAGAATGCGTTGTTAAAATTGGAGCAATAAAGCAAAAAGAAGAGTCGAAAGTGGTCGTCCCTCAGCGGGAAAAAGAGTTGCTTAATCGCTTAACAACGCTAAATAATGGGCCAATGACAGAGAAAATGGTACACCGTCTTTTTCAGGAAATCATTGATACTCTCAAAGAATTACAGGAATAATGTTTCAGTTTTGAGGTCTGGGCCTTGTTAACGGATTTCAAGAAGTTCAACCTCAAATATAAGTGTAGCATCCGGAGGAATTGTACTGCCAGCACCTTGACTCCCGTAACCCAGATCCGGTGGAATTGTCAGTTCCCACTTATCTCCCACCTTCATTAATTGCAGGGCTTCTGTCCATCCGCGAATAACTCCATTAACAGGAAATGTAGCAGGCTGGTTTCGTTTGTAAGAACTGTCAAATTCAAATCCATCTGTAAGTTTTCCACGATAATGCACAGAAACGACACTGTCTGGTCCAGGACTTTCTGTTCCGGAACCTTCTGCAATTACATGGTACTGCAATCCACTTGCAGTGGTGATCGTGTCTGTTGAAGTTGTATTTGTCAATATTACCTCTTGATTTGAAGTTGACGTTTTTGGAACATTTTCTCCTGTTGAGGAAGTAACTGTTCCATTCTTGGAATTTATATAAAATGCTGTAGCTCCCACAATTGCTGCCAGTGCAAGAAGAAATATTCTGTTGTTAAATCCTTGCATAGAGTTTCTCAGAAAAAATAATATCGAAGAATAAAAGAATTACTTAAATTAAATTCAATAACTTATTTTACAGGAACTTCTTTAATTTTTACACCAACCGTATCAAAAAAATCAGCCAGTGAATCCTTTATATGTTCTATATCCATGCGGTCTTTGAAAACTATACCAAGTGTTGCTTTCACCATTTCCGGATCCAGATGGTCTTGATGCAGCATGACTAGTGACCTGGCCCAATCCAAAGTTTCTGCAACTCCAGGCACTTTTTCCAGCTTTTGCTCCCGAATCAATTCCATAAAAATGCATATTTGTTTGGCGAGACGCAGATCTATTCCAGGAACTTTGCTCCGCACAATCGCCAGTTCTTTTTCGTAATCTGGATAATCCATCCACAAATAAAAACAGCGTCGGCGAACGGCATCCGATAATTCTCGGGTTCGATTGCTGGTCAAAATCACATAAGGTTTTTCCTTGGCACGTATGCTGCCGATTTCCGGAATAGTAATTTGCCATTCAGATAATATTTCCAGCAAAAAACTTTCAAATTCCTCGTCTGAGCGGTCGAGTTCATCAATTAATAAAACCGGTGGTTTGTGATGCGTAATAGCCTGCAATAAGGGACGTTTAAGTAAAAATTCTTCACTGAAAATAGTGGACTCCCGTTCAGCCAGTGATTTGTCACTACCCTCTTCAAGTTTGATATGGAGCAACTGACGCTGATAGTTCCATTCATAAAGCGCCATATTTGCGTCAAGTCCTTCATAACATTGAAGCCGAATCAAATCGGTATCCAGTGCTTTTGCCATTACTTTTGCTATTTCCGTTTTACCTACACCTGCAGGACCTTCAACCAATAATGGTTTTTGGAGAGTTTTTGCCAAATAGACTGACATTACGATTGCTGAATCAGCCACGTAATTTTGTTTCTCCAGCATTTGCTGGATTTGTTTTGTTTCATTTGAAAACATAAATTATTCCGTTATTAGTTCCGTGCATTCGTTACGGGAACTCAAGTTTGGTGTTGTGCAGCACAATCTTCAAGCGCATCCCACGCCAGTCTCATGCACTTGATTCGGCTCCGATGCGGTTTCAAGTCAATCAACGGACGCAGAGTTTCTATAGTTTCAGGAATATCCTCAGTATCTTTTCGGAGGCTTTTGTTAAACTCTTTACTGCTATTAATCACTTCTGACAGAGTTCTTTCCAAAATAAACTCGCTCATCATTGAAGCCGAAGCAATACAAATAGTGCAGCCCCGTACTTGTGTCCTGCAGTCATGAATGGTTTCTCCGGACAACGCTATAGTCAGTTCCAACTCATCTCCACAAAGCGGATTGAAGGCGGATGCCTTCAAATCCGGATGCTCCAAACATCCCGACTTTCTGGGACGACGTGCATGATCCAGCAACAGATCCCTGTAAATAGAACTAGTATTCATATCAATCCAAAAAAATATCTCTAGCTCGATCAAGTGTGCTAAACAAGTGGTCGATTTCTGATACTTCGTTATAAATCCCAAAACTCATGCGAACGCTTGCCGCGACTCCGAGCCGCTCATGCAGAATTTGCGTGCAGTGGTGTCCAGCACGTACTGCAATTCCACTCTCGTCCAGAACTTGCGCGACATCGTGAGGATGCACATTCCGGAGGTTGAAACTCAACACGCCAGTTCGGTCGCAGGTATCCTGAGGTCCATAAAGTTCCAGATCTGAAAACTCTGCGAACCTGTTCAACGCATGGGCAGTGAGTTCTTTTTCATGCTTTTGAATTTCAGAAATTCCGACATCAGATACATATTCCAAGGCTGCCGCCAATCCGGAAACTTCGGCCACGGGAGGAGTTCCCGCTTCAAATTTTTGCGGAGAATCCGCCCATGTGGAAGATTGCCGCCCGACTTGGCGAATCATTCCGCCGCCGCCTTGAAACGGAAGCATTTTGTCAAGTCTCTCTTTTTTTGCGTAAAGTACCCCGATTCCTGTGGGGCCGTATACTTTGTGTCCTGAAAAAGCGAGAAAATCGCAATCCCAACCGGTAACGTCAATCGGCATCCGTGCCACTGCCTGAGCTGCATCCACCAAAACCGGAATGCCGCGTTCGTGTGCCATTTCTACGATTTTCGCAATGGGATTAACTGTTCCTAAAACATTGGAAACTGCAGTGACTGCAAGCAGTTTAACAGAATCTGTCAGCAATTCTTCCAACTCTTCCAATTCCAAAAGACCGACACCGGTGCTTCCGGCTTCCGGAGTGATTGGCCAGTACACCAATTCCGCTCCGGATGCTTGTGCGGCCATTTGCCACGGTACCAGATTGGAATGGTGTTCCATTTCGGTCACGATGATCCGGTCTCCAGTTTTTAAAATGTGTTGCGCCCAAGCTGAAGCAACAAGATTGATTGACTCCGTGGTTCCGCGGGTAAAAATTATATTTCCGGAATCCGTTGCGCCAATAAATTTCGCAATGCTTTCACGGCCTTCTTCGTAAATTTCCGTTGCTTCTTCGGCAAGCGTGTAAACTCCGCGGCTGACGTTACTGTTGTGAGTTGAATAAAAGTCCAACAGGGAGTCGATTACGCATTGCGGCTTTTGAGTAGTAGCTGCATTGTCCAGATAAGCCAGAGGGAAGTCGTTAATTTCACGTTTGAGAATTGGGAAATCATCTCGTACTTTTGATGCCAACGGATGGTGTTGCATTTTTTTGCGCTAAAAAACAACCACAGATTTGCGCGGATTAGCACAGAAATATTATCTGTTTTGTCCGTTTTGTCTGTGGCTAATATCAGGATTCAGGGATAAACTTATTTCAATTCCATCATTGATTTTCCGGAACCGCCGCGACGGATGGTCACCATTTCACCGACAATGCTCAAAGCTATTTCTTCAGGAGTCGTTCCGGCAAAATCCAAACCTGCTGGAGAATGTACCCGCTTTAATTCTTCAGGAGCAACACCTTCATCGAGTAAATACTTAAAGACCAGTTTTGCCCGCTTGGTGCTGGCCACCAAACCGATATACGGCCCATGTCCCTCCAAGGCCTTTTTGATCGAATGCTGGTCGCCTTTATGTTGAGTAACAACCACGACATAAGTCTGAGGTCCAATTTCCATTTTACTGAAATCCAAATCCGAAGTGATCAAACGCTCAGCCATCGGGTAAGTTTCAAGGGTCGCTCCGGAATCGTTGACTGTGATGGAAAAATGAACCGTGTGAGCCAATTCTGCCAAAACCTCGGCGATGCGGCCGTGTCCTACAATCATTAATTCAGGAAGTGGCATATACGGTTCTACATAAACTTCCATGGTGCCTCCGCAGGGCATCCCAACGCCTAAAATTTCATCATCGAGATCGAGAGGTACAATCCGGGTTTGGCCGTCACGCATACTTTCCAGAGAGGCTTCCCGCACTGCTTCCTCCGCGCAACCACCGCCGACCCAGCCGAATACGGTTTGTCCCTTGCTGTCAATAATAGATTTCGCTCCGGGTTTAGCGGAAACCGATCCGGTAATTTTGATTACTGTTGCCACCGCAAACGGAACTTCCGCCGCATTAAATTCTGCTAATTTTTCAAAATATTCGTTGAACATTTTTTATCGCTTTGTTTCTAGTAAAATTATAGGTAGTGATTCAGCAAGAACTTATTGTTCTGCAATGGCTTCCTCTGTTATTGAGTCTTAAATAATGTAATTTTAATCCGTACAAAACATCTTATAATCTTCCGGAGTATCTACATCCTGCAAAACGTTATCATTTCCCATTTCGACTTCCCGGACACACTCCGGATGTTTTAATACAATGTCCCTGCAGCCCTCACCTGTGTGTTGTAAAATAATGTCTCTGAATTGGCAGGAAAACAAAACCGGATTGCCGCGCTGTCCTTTAAAT
>OFKC01000025.1_pt1 | contig 20294 bp, 14 predicted proteins | sample 1540411 | NCBI WGS metagenome assembly OFKC01 (sample SAMEA104347395, study PRJEB22522) | marine metagenome | biome: marine biome; feature: marine water body; material: seawater | collected 2015-09-01T00:00:00Z | depth 229 m
GAGTTAAATCGTTCTGTATTGAACCTAACTGACAATCAGAGTAACCATTTTAAGCCTAAGAAACCAATATTGCCCTAGAGGGCGTTTTAAGCTTCATATGAGGTCTGGTCACGAAAGAGGAATTCTACTCTTACTCTCAAATGGCTCTTGGTGTTGAGGTTTATTTTACAAGAATTCGGGGTTTTACTTGGAGGGTGTCTGACTGTGAAGAATTAGTGGGGCTATAAAAACCATACACCCCACTTGATATAAACTTATCTAACCACTTTTAAAATCACATCGCCTTGATGCATCTCGGTGCTTTTCATTCTGTGTGCAGCTTTTTCCATTCTGGCATTTCTTGCTGCGGTTGCTTTCTTTGCGGTTTCTTTATCCGGGTATACAGAGGTTACCACAGCTGAAGTAGGTCAAAAAAGCAAAACTCTATAATCCATTGGTATAGGTGGCGCACCAGCCAGGACTTGAACCTGGAACCTACTGATTAGAAGTCAGATGTAGTGGGTAAACAGGGAGAAACTACAACAAATAAGGATAACACTACCAGTAAGTTCATTGAACTTCACTGTAGTCACATATCCCAGAATATGGTTTGAACCCTGATTTGAAGTGAAACTGAATGTAGAGACGGCTCTGCAAATCCGTACAACGAAACCGCCAAAATAACTCACATTTGTTCGGAGTGACACGACAAAACACGTTACTGTCCAGTCAACTTTTTACTTCTTATCTATAAAAATGCAGTAAAGAGGAAACGGTTCACACAAAAGAAAAAACTATCTGACTGTCCCCGATTCTGCAGGTCTTCAAGCCAGTTTGATCTTTGTTCTTTGTTTATCATACCTTGGTTTTGGGCATTTTTTGAGATCCACTTCAGCATGCTGTGTGAAAAATTACTTGGAGAATATTCTGTATTTAGAATAGGAATGGGGTCAACTTTGATTTTCGAAAATCCATGTTTTTGCAAAAGTGGTTTTAAATGCACCGGAAGATTTGGACTTGGAACAGAATTATCCCACGCTGAGAAGATTTTATTTGTCAAAGAATCATCGGCATTGTTTAAAACCACTCCCCGCCAATCGGTTTCCACAATAACAAGCCGCCCTCCCGGTTTTAGAATACGCCGCATTTCAGCAAGCACATTTGGAACATCCTTTACATAGAGCAAAACCTGTGTACAGGAAACTGCATCTAAAGTTTGATCATCAACGGGCAACTTGCCAGCATCTCCTTTGTAAAATTCTGTCTGCTTCAAGCTTTCGCAACGCTTTCGGGCGTGTTTGATCATTTCAGTATTTTTATCTAAACCAATTACTTTACCTGATTTTCCAACCTGCAGTGCCATTTCATGTGTGAGGAATCCAACACCACAACCTATGTCTAAAACCAGCTCACCAGCTTTAAGTTTCAGTGCAGCCAAAGTTTTTTGTCGTTGCTTCACTATGTCGGCAAGTCGGTAGCTTTCCTCTAAATCCTGGGCTTCTGAAACTCTGCGTTCAGTTAAATTTGGCATGATCAATTAAGGAAAATATGTAAATGCAGATCATCTGTTTCTCTTTTTGAAGAAACTAAATCCTTGCTGAGTAGCATTTGCCAGTATGAGTGCCACCAAAATAGCGGCAACACCCATGGTCTGAGACAGCACTAAACTTTCTCCAAGTAAAATGACAGCAGCTAAAATGGAAACCAGCGGTTCAATATTCAGCATTAGACTCGTTTGCGCGGAACCGATGGTTTTTGTAGCAGCAAATAAACTCAACTGTCCAAAGACAAACAAAATACAAATTGTTGCTATTACTGACCATACCCATGTAGTCTGTGTCAATGAAAAAGAGTCAGTGAAAAATACAATCAATCCAACCAAGATGACTCCTATTGTGTTAGACAAGAATACCAGATCAGACATGGATATTATTTGAGTTGCTTTAGTGGCGCCGACAATCATTCCCGCTGAACAAATTGAACCTCCCAGAACAAGTGCTATTCCACGCCAGTCAAGTACTTCCCAAGTTGGTCCAAGGCTCAGAGCCAGACCTGAAAAAGCGAGAACGAACGCAAAGAGTTTTATCCAACTTACGACTATACCGTGAATGACGAAATTTAAAAGCAAAACCCAAAATGGAAAGGTGAGAACAGCAAAACACTGAGGCTTACGGGAATGTATTTTACTGAGCCTAAATATCCCAAACTCATTCCTGCAATGCAAAAACCTATCGCAATAATCAAAAAAACAATAGGTAAATTAGTTTCCTGCAAAGATTTACGAATCACATATTTTAGATTATTCCTGTGAGAGTATGCAGACCAGACTCCCATCAGCAGGCTTCCTGCAAGGAGGCGGAAAAAGACAACTGTTTGTGGCGAAGCACCTTCGTCGTACGTTAGTTTGGCCAGGGTAGTTATCAGCCCAAAAGAAGAGGCACAGCTGAAAACACATAGATAACCTCTAGGAATCATTGACGTACCCGTTCCATTTTAGGATCGTAGAGCGGGCCAAGTTGTAGTTTACATGAATGACGGACGGTGGCGACTTCGAGTTCGTAAGTTCCCGAAATAAAGTATTCATTGTCAACGCCTTCCGGATTCCTGACATATCCGTAACCAATATTTTTGTTTACGGTGTAACCCCAGCCTCCACTGGTCAACCAACCGACGACCTCGCCGTTGCGGTATATGGTTTCTCGTCCCAATAAAACAACATCCGGATCATCAATGGTGAAGCAGGCCAAGCGTTTTTGCAAAGGTTTATTTTGTTGGGCTAACAAAGCCTCGCGTCCAATAAAATGTGTTCCGGAATTCAATTTAACCGCCCAGCCTAATCCGGCTTCAAAGGGTGTAGTGTCAGCAGTTATGTCCGCTCCCCAGGCACGATAGCTTTTTTCCAGACGCAAAGATTCTATCGCCCGATATCCCGCATTGGCGATTCCGGAATCCTTTCCGGCTTCCATCAAAACTTCGTAAACCGAATCTGCGGAATCACGAGGCAAATGCAGTTCCCAGCCCAATTCTCCTACATAAGTTACTCGCAAAGCCAAAACCGCCGGAACGTCCGATGCGAGTTCTTCTTTAATTTCAATGTTTCGGCACGTTCCAAAGGGAAAATTTTCATTTTCCAAATCGTTTTCCGTAACTTGCGCCAAAACCTCACGCGCCAACGGCCCCATCAATGAAAAGGTCGCCCATTCTTCGGTGATGTCATGCAGTTCAACTTTTTCATCTACAAGGAATTGACTGCGAATCCAAGCTGAATCGTGTGTCCGGAATCCGGTTCCGCTCACCAAATAAAATTCATCTTTTGCCAAACGTGCCACGGTCAAATCGCACTCGATGCCGCCTTTGGAATTGAGCATTTGAGTGTACGTCAAAGCACCGGAAGGTTTGGCGACATTGTTGGCACAAATCCGGTTCAGTGCTTTTTCTGCATCAGTGCCGATGATACGGAATTTTGCAAACGAACTTTGGTCAAAAAGTGCCACACGTTCCCGCACCGCACGATGTTCTTCGCCGACGTGCGGAAACCAATTTTGCCTGCTGTAAGAATAAATATCCTGCGCTGTCTCGTCTTCCGGAGCAAACCAGTTGGGGCGTTCCCAACCGAGTTTGGAACCAAAACATGCTCCTTGTTCTTTCAAAATTTCATAAATCGGTGAGGTCAAAACAGGGCGACCGCTTTCGTGTTCTTCGTGCGGCCAACTGAGGGTGTAATGTTTGCCGTAAAGTTCCAAAGTTCGGTTGCGCACCCAGTCTTCGTTTTTGTGGAGATTGCTGAAACGGCGGATGTCCACAACCCACAAATCCATCGGCGGTTCTCCGGCCAAAATCCACTCCGCCAAAGCTTTTCCGGCACCTCCGGCGGCGGCGATTCCGAAAGCATTGAATCCGGCTCCAACAAAATAATTTTTAACTTCCGGAGCTTCGCCTAAAATAAAATTGCCGTCCGGAGTAAAGGATTCCGGGCCGTTCATCAGTTTCCGAATTCCGGCATTTTCCAAAGCAGGAACACGCTCAACTGCCGGAAGCATCAATTGCTCAAAATGCTCAAAATTTTCCGGAAGCAATTGAAATATAAAATCTTTTGGAATGGGTTTTGAGTCCCACGCAATCGGATTCGGTTCGTAACCGCCCATCACCAAACCGCCCACTTCTTCCTTCCAATAAGTCAACTTATCCGGATCACGCAAAGTAGGCAAATCCGCAGTCACGCCCTGAATCGCTTCGGTGATTAAATACTGATGTTCCACCGAAACCAAAGGCACGTTCACGCCGGTCATTTTGCCCAGTTCATTGGCCCATTGTCCGGCACAATTGACCACGGTTTCACAAAGAATTTCTCCATTTTCGGTTTGCACAGCGGCGACTTGTTGATTTTCAAGCCGGATACCCGTTACCGAAGTTTCTTCAAAAATGGTGACACCGCACATCCGTGCGCCTTTGGCCAATGCCTGCGTGATGTCCGAAGGATTGGCCTGTCCGTCCGTTGGCAAAAATGCCGCTCCGATTACGTCTTCAACTTCCATTAACGGCCACAATTCATGTGCTTCTTTGGGACTGAGCAACTCCATTTCCAAACCAAAACTGTGAGCAGTGGTGGCTTGTCGTTTGAGTTCCGTCCAGCGTTCTTTGGTGCAGGCCAAACGCAAACCACCGTTCATTTTCCAGCCGGTGGCTTGTCCGGTTTCGCCCTCGATTGTCCGGTACAGTTCCACGCTATTTTTCAAAACCCGGGTGATGTTGGCAGAACTACGCAACTGCCCGACCAAGCCAGCCGCATGAAAAGTACTGCCGCAAGTCAGTTGTCCGCGCTCCAGCAAAAGCACATCTTTCGCACCTTCTTTCGCCAAATGATAAGCGACACTGCAACCGATGATGCCGCCACCGATGATAATAATTTGTGCTTGTTTTGGTAAAGTGTTTGTCATAATTTTTCAAATTTGGCAAAAGTATTTTCAAAGCGTTCCAAATTACCGGTGGTATATTTTACGTAATCAAAATCAAGTGTGGAATGAATTTCAGAAACCATGCTCCACATTGCTTCACGCAACAGGGAAGCGCATTTCATCGCAAAATAGCGTTTCCACAAATCTGCAGAAATCGTTTGTTCAAAATACATTTCCAACAATTCTTGTTCCAATATTTCTGGAAATTCGTTGTTCGAGGCAAGGTTTGCAAGGTCAAATAAAGGGCTGTTGAATCCGGCATAATCCCAATCAATTAGCCACAATCTTCGGCCATCGTCAATAAAATTTCCGGCAAGCAAATCATTGTGTCCGAAACACAAATCAATCGTTCCGACCGTTTTTTCCAAATCTGCATTGATGTTTAAAAAGTTTTGCAGTTGCGGAATCATTCTACTTTTTCCTTCCCGCAAAGTTTTTGCGTAACCCCGTATCACTTGGAAAACCCAAAATATCAAAGTGCTTCCAGGAAGGTGTTGGGGCATTTCCCGATGGCATTTATTTAGCAAAGAAAGGACTTTTCCCAAGTTAGAAAAATCCCGCAAATCTTCCTCGACCAAAGTTTTACCTTCGATAAAACGCAAAACCATTGCTCCGGATTCTGCATGAACAACTTCCGGAGAAATTCCGCAGGCAAAAGCAGCTCGACTTGCGGCCAACTCATTAAAACGATAAACACCATGCTCCGGAATATCTTCTCCCAAACGCACAAAAAACATTTCATTCCCATGCTCCACCCGAAAATTAAGATTGGTGATTCCTCCTTTCACCGGCTCGCACAGAATCGGCATTTGCCAAAAAGTGAGTGCTTCAACTTTTTTGTTTATATTTTTTATCATTGTGACTTTTCTCCGGAAAACCAGCCCCAACCTTGTTCTCCACGTTCAGCACGTTTGATTTTTTCCAGCCAGATTTTATACAAGTTGTTTTTCTCTTGTTTTAAAAAGGACGACTTTTCCAAATTTTTCAATTCATGTTTGAGAGTCTGTATAAATATGTCTGTTCGGTCTTCTCCGCAAACATTTTTAAATCCTGCTTCATCCAGTAATTTTGTGTAATCTTCAACCGTATGCAATGAATAATATCGCTCCCTTATATATGTTTTAAATTCCGGACTAGATTTTGCCTGGCCAAGGCAATAGTCCGAGAAGCATAAGCGTCCGCCTGGTACCAAAGTCTTAGCGATTACTTCAAACAAACGTGCTTTGTCTTTGATGTGTAAAAAAACATCACGACTGTGAACCACATTAAAGGTCGTTTCCGTTTGTATTTCCAGGCAATTTCCCTGTTCCAATGTCACCAGATGTTGCAATCCTTCTTCCTTCAGGCGGGTCTTGGCAATGCGAATCATGTTTTCAGAGAGATCGATGCCGTGAACATGGACCCCGTATTTGCTGGCCATACGGTAGGCCGGACCTCCCAAACCGCAACCGATGTCCAGCACCTTCATTTCCGGAAGAAGTTTCAGTGTGTCGATGAATTGATCGGTGGTATTTTCTCCTCCGGGACTGATGTAGTTGTGTCCGTAAATGGCCTCATAACGCAGAATGGAAAGTTCTGTGTATTGCTGATTATCGAGAAATTCTGGGGTCATTTGAACTTAAATGCTGTTTTGGCGAAACAACGTTATTAGTAATTTTATCGATTTGTGAAATCTGTTTGTGATTATGAACTAAGTTGAATTGAAAGAGGAGATTACACAACAAGCCTCAAATTTCCAAGCCTGTGCGGCGACCTTCGTAGATAACGAAAGGAGCCTGGCGAGGTCCTGCGCTGTCACCGATATTGAGAACATTTAGTCCGGAACCTTGAAGCTCCTGCATGAGGGAGTCTTCTGCAACGTTTGGAGTGGCAAAGACCAGGGTATCCGACTCAATGAACTGAGTGTTTCCGTCTAAAAAACAGAGGACTTCCGCGCCCTCCTTGTTCCAGCTTGTAACTGCCGATTCAAGAATGAAATTAACTCCAAGTTTCGCCAGCCGCTGTCGAAGAGGATAGTCTGCATTGGTGCGCTGAAGTTCCTTGCCTACAAGTGGGTCCGGTGTAACCAGAGTTACTTCGTGTCCGTCTTCAGCAAGTTTCCAGGCGGTTCCGCAACCTTTCCAGTTTCCACCCTCGTCGAGGACTAAGACACGCTTTCCAGGACGTGCCCGACGTGCCATCACATCTTCTGCTGAAAAAACGCCACCGAGTTCAATTCCCGGCAGTTTATCAACATGCGGTATTGCTTTCTGAAATCCTGTATTTGACGGGTATGAGCCTGTAGCTATTACAGTTTTCTCTGCGGCGAATTCCTTGATTTCATCCGCATCCAGAAAAGCATTGAGTCGTACCTCGACGCCAAGTTGTGACAACTGTCGGGCATACCAGTCCAGCAGATCAATAATTTGTCCACGCCGAGGCTGCATTCCCGCCAGTCGGAATTGGCCGCCGAGGCGGTCACCAGCCTCTGAGAGAGTGACATTATGGCCGCGTTCCGCGGATACTCTTGCTGCTTCCAAGCCTGCAGGTCCTCCTCCAACTACAAGAACTCGTTTAGGTGTTTTTGATTTTTGAAAGCGATCTCCACCCCATTCAAATTCACGGCCGGCAGACGGATTGACGAGACAGGAAATCCAGTAATCACGACTGCGTCTGCCCCAACACATTTGATTGCAGGAGAGGCAGGTACGAATATCTTGGGCTCGTCCTTCCCGGGCTTTGTTGGCCAAATGAGGATCCGCGATTTGTCCACGGACGATGGAAACCAGATCTGCCTGGTTGGCAGATAACACGGCCTCGGCATTCTCCGGTGTCCGGATATGGCTTTCCGCAATTACCAAGGCATGGTTTACAGCACCTTTGAGCACTTCCGCAAGTTCCGCTCCCAATCGTTCCGGATAGAGAAATGTAGGCATCAACTTGTAGAAATCGAAGTAGCTTCCGGTACCGCAGGTGACGTAATCAAGCAGATGATCGCGATCGTGAAGGGCGATGATTTCCGCAATTGATTCACGCTGGAGGGCGACTTCGAAATCAGGTTCGTCGTTGACTGCAATGCCGACAATAAAATCATCACCGCATATTTTACGGATTCGTGTGATGATTTCCCGTGAAAAGCGTGTACGGTTTTCCAGCGATCCACCCCAACGGTCTGTGCGCTGATTTGACCATGGTGTCCAAAATTGATCAACCATGCCGTGATAAGCAGCCCAGACTTCTACACCGTCAAAACCGGCGTCACTGCATCTTCTGGCGGCCTGCACGAAGCCCTCAATAGTCTCCTCTATTTCTGTTTCATTCATAGTGTGACTTCCGTCGGAATCATGGTAACTCGGCATTCCGGAAGGAGACCAGTTGGCGTGATATGAATTGTCGGAATCCCCATGCTGGCCTACATGGTAAAGCTGCTGCAGAATCAAGGCTCCTTCTTCATGAACTGCATCCGTGATTTTTCTAAAGTGAGGAATGACTTCATCAGTGCTGTTCCGAAAATTACCCCGTGTCAAAACTGCTGCAGGATGCACCGGTATCGGTTCGATGACCAGCATCGCTGCACCTCCCAGCGCACGTTCACGGTAATAGGCAAGATGCCTTTCTCCCGGAAGGCCCTGTTCAGACATATTGGCGGTGTGCGCACCAAAAACTATGCGGTTACGCAGGGAATGTCCGCGCAGATCAAGTGGAGAAAAAAGACGTGGAAAGTTTTCGTTGTTCAACTCAGGTTGATCGTTATTTAACTGCATTTTGGAACTGTCCGGAACAAATGCGCTGAAAAAGGTCCTGAAGTAGAAGAGGTGCAAGTGTATTTTTGAACTTTACCCGCAAGTCCAGTTTAGAAAGTTCTGTGTAGATATTTTGTACTTCTTCACTTGTAAAATTTCGAGCTTGTGCCAAAACTTGTTTGCTGAGAAATGGTGGAAGAGATATTTTTCCAATAATTTCTGATTCCTTATAAAATTGTTCAAACATGCTGTGAATGATGAGAAGGCGGCGAAACTGCATAATGATGAGTGCGAAAAGGCGCACGTGTTCACGGGGAGCCGATTGTAGCTGATGATCAAGAATTTCCAGGGCAGGCAGTAATTCCTTCCGGGACAAAGCTTCAGTCATCCGGAAAACAGAAAAATGTTTGTGACCGCGAATGTGTTCTTTTATCATTTCTTCTGAGACGGTTTTACCTGATAAATAGAGGCTTAATTTTTCCAGTTCGTGGTCAAGATCAGTCAAATCGTTGCCCACAATGTTTATCAGTAAACGTGCAACATCCGCTGTAAGGGGCAATCCTTTTTGCTCTCCTCGCTGAATAACCCAGTTGTATGGAGTACTATTATCGTAGGCTACAAATTTTTGTATCCGACCACCGCCCTGTTTGATGCTGCGATAGAGTGGTTTACTGAAATCCTGTTCACGCATTGCCGGACTGGTAAAGACAAACCACAAGCTTTCCGGAGGATTTTTTATGATGTTTTCAAGTGCTTCAAAAAGCCTGACCGCTTGGGAAATGTCACTTTTATTTGCTGCTTTCTTGATCAGTTCAAAATTATCGATCCGGATTACTTTGCGGTCAGTTAGCATCGGTAATGTTTCACAACTGATCAAAAGGTCATCGATAATGTTTTTTCCAGATTCTCCAATCGTTTTCAACATTTCCTGCGCATTGAAGCGCTCCAAACTCCAATCCTGTTCCCGGCCCTCAAGTCTCTGATCTATTAAAGTATTCGCGGTTTCCTCTACCAATAACAGTTGGTTACCATGAATCAAACAGATTTTATGAGGATCGTTTTGAGTCATCATTGTTTATGTTTTTCTTTGGAATGAGTATCTGGAAAACATTCACGAATCAAGTTACGCACTTCCTCCGGAGAGGTTGCATTCAAGGCATTTTGAGCCAGAATTTTTGCATCAGGCAGTGATATTTCTGAGAGACGTTTTTTTACAACTGGAATTAAAGGCGCATTCATGCTGAGTGAATTGATTCCAAGACCGACTAGAATCACACATCCGTCAGGATCTGAAGCCATTTCACCACACAATTCAACAGATTTTTGATGTTCTTCTGCCGTTTGCACAAGTCGATGAATTAATTGCAGAACAGCAGGATGCAGAGGGTCGTAAAGGTCAGCAATTTGGGGATTATTACGATCAACAGCCAGTACGTATTGAGTGAGGTCGTTGCTGCCAATCGAACAAAAGTCAATTTCCGACATAAATTTATCACAAATCAAAAAGGCACTTGGAACCTCAAACATCATACCCACTTCTATTTTTGCTATAGCTTCACCGGATGCTTCAACTTCAATACGGCACTCTTCGAATAATTCCTTTGCCTGCCTGATTTCTTTAACATTTGTAATCATTGGGAACAGTAAGCGAACGTTAGGACGAGTTCCTGTTGCCAAAAGTAAAGCCTTCAATTGATCCTTTAGTACAGTTTTTTGTTTCAACTGACGGCGTACTGCACGATAACCAAGAAAGGGATTATCCTCATCTTGAAAACCCATGTATGGTGCTGCTTTGTCTGCACCAACGTCCAAAGTCCGGAAAATCACGGGCTTATCTTCTGCAACATTATCAAGCAATTCACGATATACCTGCGTTTGCTCAGAAATGTCAGGGTAGCGATCAAGTGAAAGAAAATAAATTTCGGTTCTGAACAGCCCAACCCCTTCAGCACCATAGCGGGGTAATTGAATTTGATCACTTCCCAGGGCAATATTTGCCATTAATTTTATTCTTGTACCATCACTCGTTTTGCATAGGATATCCTTAAACTCTTCAAGGTGCTTAAAATAATGCTGTTGTTCAACCAGCAAATGTTTAAATTCAGCAAGTACTTCTTTTTCCGGATAAGCTACTGCTAACCCGGAATCTCCGTCAATAACCAGCGGGTCTCCATCTTTAATCAACTCCAATTCACGGTCTTCAAGACAAACTGCAGGAATCCCCAAAGAACGAGCCAGAATGGCTGCGTGTGAAACTATACCTCCAGTTGACAAAATAATTCCTTTAATCCGTGTTGTGTCCATCCTGGCGATATCTCCCGGAAGGAGTTGGCGCATAATAAGAATCCCTGTCTTTTTGGTAACAGAAAGGACCTCATGCCCTAGATAGTGTAATAGACGGTAGCCAACATCTTTTAAATCTGAGCCTTTTTCACTGAGGTAAGGATCTTTAATTTCTTCAAATGCACCCAGATATTCGTGAACTGTCTGGTAAATTGACCATGATGCAGTATTTCCAGATTCTATTTTTGTCTTAATTTTGCTCTGAAAATGATGATCCTCCAAAAACATCAGATGTGCGTGAAAAATAGAAGCTTCTTCAGTACCAACACGATCCGAGACTTTTTCAATCAAGTCCATAGTATCAGAAATTGTGTGATCCATTGCAGATTGAAAGTCAGACATTTCATTTTCTGCAGATCTGGTACTGCTCTGCTGTGGTTCTTCAAGTTCAGATTGCTGCAGGCGTATTGCTTTTCCAACTGCAACACCATAAGCAACCGCTTGTCCGGACAGGCGAAGAGTAGTTCCTTTTCTTTTCTCAGCAACAGTTGGTTCCTGTGTTGCTGTATCAAGTTGCTTTAGAAGGAGGGCTTTAGAAACAAGGCTGGAGATTTGAGTTGCGATTGAACTCAGTATTAGTACTTCCTCGGGAGAAAATATGCGTGGTTCTGTAGTGTGAACTACAAGTACTCCAAAAGATTTTCGATGTTCTATCAGAGGAACTCCCAGAAAAGAAGAAAATGAATCTTCTTTTGTTTGAGGAAATGCTTTAAATCTTGGATGTTCCTCCATTTGAGATTCCTGCACTGGAGCAGAGCGCTCCAGTACCAATCCAACCAGTCCCTCAGAAGGAGGCATGTGAACAGACTCAATGGTGGAAGGATCAAGACCGTGAGTTGCTTTCAGGATCAGTACTCCACGGTCTGCATCAAAAATATAAATTGAACATGCATCGACTTGTATTCGCTTTGCTATCATGCTGACAGTCCTGGCCAGAGTCTCTTCAGAATTGTGTGAAGAGGCAATGATGTTGTTGACTTCAGTAAAAGTTTGAAGAGCAAAATACAGCTGTTCTTGTGTTTCAGATGCAGCCATTTACACCTTTCGGATCAAGCGAACTTTTGCTCGTCAGTTTTATCAAGCAGTTAATAAATGTGCTTCCCATTATCATTATTTGGAATGAATAGATGATTTTAGATTTTTAACTTTGAAGGATTATTTTAGATAATTAGGCAGTAACTTTAAGCAGTTTGCCACTAAAAGATGTTTCACAGTTTCCAAGTTTTTAGTCTTAAACTCAAGATGTAATTTATGTTCTTTACATTGTGAGTTCAATTGTCCGGTTAAATTGATTCCGGAAAATTGGAAACTTGACAGGAGAGGAATTTATTGTAGATAGAAAAGAAAAATCAAGCTGTCAGATTTTAGAAATGCTTTACCCAAGCTATATTGAAGCCTTTTTTAACAGGAGTCCAATGCCAACCCGGTAATTCATTGGTTAGCGAACTGGTAAGAAAACCACGGGAACGTCCTTCTGTAGAAAGCTCATTAAGCATTTCACGATAATGGAAATATTTAATACCGCTATAAACACTTCCGGCACCGGCAACCCAAGGTAAGATGTTAAGAAAACCGCTGATATTGAAGGTGCCGCTGAGAAATAGTATTGTCGCAGCTCCAGCTCCTGCAGTGGTGTAGAGCCAGCGGTCGTGCTCCGATTTTGTCAGATTAAAGCGCTTAGACCAGTTTGAAAAATCAGTACTTCCCTTTGTAACAGTTGGCCCTAAGCGGATAACTCGGTTTTTTGGTTTAAGTTTTTTTTGAATATCTAGTTCTTTACGTGTTTGCGTGATCAAGTGAATTAGTTTCTCATTATTGACATAAGTCTGAATTTGGTCTCCCTTAGCAACAGATGAAATTTTTTGAACAATAACTGCTTCAGAAGACAAATCGCTAACTTGAACTATTTCAGCTAATGCGATTTTTTGAAAAGTTTTTCTGGCTGTTTTTTCTACTGAATCTGACTTAAATGATTTTCGCCGGGATATGACTAACCGGTGCCCGATTTTGATACCTTGTGCACGTCCTAAATTTATGGTAATTCCGGAGTGTTTTATTGCCAGCACATTTCCAAGTAACAACGTGTTTTCTGAAATCCTTTCTGCCATTCGAAACAACTCATCGTGCATTTGCAAATCGTTGAATTGTACCTCATCAGTAAAATCTGTGATGTTTGTTCGTGTATCTACCAGTCTAATTGACAGGATAATACTCGGCTCTTCTTTGCCATTATCATTCAGTATTATTTCTGAATGAATTGTACCAACCAGTACTTTGTCTGCATGAAACATTTTACCAATCATAACTCCGCAAGCAATGTCATGACAGTCAGCCAGTGTAGGGTCCCGGTCTTTGATCTGTGCATTCCACTCTGAAGGTCCTACAACTGTAAAATGATTAGTGTTGTAAACATTCAACTGAAGAGCCTTTGCAATTTCTTCTGCTGCAGTCTCAGTCATACCTGATGGTAGGAGGTTTAGTAATAATACTTTTACACGCTCATCATCACTAAAACCGCTTAGTTGAGTCTGTTGTATACCAAAGATGTTTCCACTTGAATTGTTAGACTGCCCCCAACCCGGAGTAGTAAAGAAAAGACAAGTGAGAAATATCAGAAGTGTTTTCACCAAAAATGTGGGGAAATTAATGTTTTGTATGATTGTTAATTGTCGGATTTTAAAAGACACTGCCGAAAACTCCTGATTCAACTTTAAATGAAGATTATGCTGCTCCGTTTACCAAGCAAGAAAAAGACCTTTTAGATAATTGGGTAAAAGGAGAATGGATAGACCTGAATTTGGCAGCAGAGATTTAGGTTATGCTTCTGATAAACCAGTTATGTCAGGTTTAAATAAGTCGAGTGATTACCGACATTAGCTCATCAGAGTCATGTGGAAGAATTGTTCGGAAATCCAGCCAAATTTGCTCTTCATGAACACGGACAATGATTGGTACAGGTTGTGATCGAAACCATTCCTGTAAATCATTTGCTGACCATTCCGGATGTGACAATACAAGTGCAGCTGATTCTAAAGGGAGTTCTGGTAAAGCTCCACCTCCAGTACGTGATTCTGTATTGTGGAGCTCACATTTCCATGCAGATTTGTTTGGAAGTTTGAGCTTCTCCAAAAATAATTTTACTTGTTTTTGAATTTCTTCAACAGTTAATTCTAGCATGCCAACTGTTGGAACCAGTTCCGGAAGTCTTTTTAAATCCAGGTATACTTCAAGTGTTTCTTCCAACAAAGCAAGTGTTACTTTGTCTAAACGTAATGCCCGGTAAAGAGCATGTTTTCTCAATTTCTGGATGTTTTCAGCTTTACCTAGCAGCACTCCAGCCTGGATTCCACCAAGAAGTTTGTCACCACTAAAAGCCAGCAAATCCGGGCCTGCTGCAAGCTCCTGCTCCACAGTTGCATATTCACTTAACCCACGTTGCTTGAATCGATAAAAGCTTCCACTACCCCAATCATGAAAACAGAAAAGGCCATTGGAGTGGGCAAGTCCTGCCATTTTTCCAACTGAAACGGACTCTGTAAATCCTTTAATTTCGTAATTGGATGGATGTACTTTTAACAGAGCTGCTGTGTTTTCGGTCAGAGCTTCCTCATAATCTGAAAGGCGGCAGCGATTAGTAGTACCAACTTCGACCAACTTCACGCCTGCTTCCCGCATGATATCAGGAATTCTAAAAGAACCTCCGATCTCCACCAACTCGCCTCTTGAGACAATCACCTCTGGTGTTTTGTCTTCCGGTAGACCTGTTGTCAAAGCCTTGAGCATTAAAAAAACGGCAGCAGCATTGTTATTGACCACCATTGCATCTTCAGCACCGGAAAGTGAACGTAACAGCTTGCGGACTTTTGAGTCGCGTGAACCACGTTTCCCGGTGCTAAGATCAAATTCCAAGGTGGAATAAGAACTCATTCGAGGTAAGGCATTCGCTAACAATTCTGCTGACAAAGGAGCTCGTCCCAAATTAGTATGAACAACAACTCCGGTTGCATTGATAACCCGTTGCGCCCCGGTAGACTGTATTCGGACTTTTGCTGCAACACGTTCTAAAATTTGGGTGTTATTGTATGAAACAGATCCGGTCTTTTTTTGGTAAATTTCCTGTCGTACTTGGTTCAGGACACTATTTACGATTTCTCTGACTGATTTCCCATAAGCGAGATTTTGTCTCCTGAGGAAGGAATCACACTCTGTGATAGAAGGAAGGTTTTTATAAGCCATTGCTTTGACCATGACTCACATTTATCAACAGTTTTATGAAGTTTAAATTTTTAATTAGAGGCTTTCTTCAGAAGTTTATTCTGTCTTATGTTTTTTTGGAAGAGTTTCAGTGTTTTTCTTTGGTTTTGTGTCTTGTTTTGATTTAGACGTAGACCTGTTTTTACTGTTAAAGGATCTGGATGCTGTTGAATTATCGGTCTCTTTTTTTGTAACTGGAACTTTTTTTAGTGATGATTTTGACTTAGTTACGGACACTGTATTAGATTCCACCTTAGTTTTTTTAATTTTAGCTCTAGTGCTAACTTTTGTGGAATCCTGTTTCTTTTTAGCAGTTTTAATTGCCGTTGGTTTGCCTTGAGCAGTTTTTCCAGACTGTTTTGTCGAATCGGATTTAGTTTTTCCAGATGTCAACCTTGATTTCGCGACTTGCTTTGAAAAAACAACCTTCGGTACTGATTTTATAGTATCAGTTATATGAACGCTGCTGAACATTGAATTTTCAATAATATTTTTTGTTGGGTTTTCATGAGATATTCTTTTAGTTTTTTTAGCAGAGTTCAAATTTTCGTCCAGATGTACACTTCTAAATGTTGATACTTCCGGATCATTATTTTCCTCAACAATCCGCTTCTGACTGGAATTTTTGCCATTAGGAATATCTTTAACTTCCAAAGATTCATGTACACTCTTAAAAAGACCAACATCTGTTTTTTCTTTTGTCTCTTGTTTTTTGTCAACTGTCTTTTGTTTTTTCTCAACTTCAGGAGTCCTCTTTTTCTCAGTTGCAGTTAACTTATCATTATCCTTTTCAACTACAGATCCGGAATCTGGATGTTCCTGCGTTAAACTGGTATCTGTTCCGGCCCTTTTGCCTTTAGATTTGGATGATGGTTTTGAAGTGTCGTTGCTAATTTGCTTACTTTGTTTTTCTTCATTCTTCATTTCCAGACTACCCGCTGCTGAAGTCGCACTGTCTTTTTTAGCTACTTCCTTTTTTTGCCTTCCTTTTTTTCCACCAGGTTTCTCGTCACGCATATCTGAAGCAGAAATTGGTACTGAGGTTCGAGTTTCTTCGCCGTCTTGTTCTCTCAAAGTAACTTCCATTTCTGGAATTTCTTCAGAACCAAGTGACGTGTCCGGTGTTATGGAAATCCGTATTCCATAATCCATTTCCATTTGTGTTAAACGCTGACGCTTCACGTTGAGCAAATGTGAAGCTATTTCCAAAGGTAGACGTATATGAACCTGCAGGACCTTCTGCTCAACTGCAGAGTCGTGAATTTTTCGCAATATTCTGTTTACCAAAGTTAGGACAACAGAGTTTCGCGACAAACTTCCGGAAATGCGCTGTCGACTCAATTCCAGTAAGCCGAATTTTGAGATTTCTCCAAATGAAGTCTTTGCTTTATCAGCAGACATTGCTTCTTCAATCTTTTGTTCTACAGAGAGGCGGTTTTTTGAATTATCCATGTCAATAAAATCCACGACGATCAACCCACCTAAGTTTCTTAAACGCAACTGCTTGGCAACTTCTTCAGCAGCCTCTAAATTAGTTCTTAATGCGGTAGCCTCAATGTTTCTCTCTTGTGTCGATCTGCCTGAATTAACGTCAATCGCAACTAGAGCCTCTGTAGGCATTATGACCAGTGATCCTCCGGAAGGCAACGGAACTTGCTCATGGTGTAAAACCTCAATATGACCTTCAATATCATATGAAGAAAAAAGAGACTTTTCACCCAGGTAAAGTTGAAGCTTCTTTTGATCTTTAGGCATATGTGCTTGAAAAAATTCTAAGGCACGCTGAAAAGCTACGGGTTCATCAATTACTACTTCTGAGATATTTTCATGGTAGTAATCTCTGATCATACGGACCATCGCAATTTCTTCCTGATAAAGGAGTCCGAGGGCAGACTGCTCTTCATACTCGTCTTTTATCTCATTCCAGGTCCGCCTCAAAATCATAAAGTCACGTTTTAATTCAGTAAGAGAACGGTCAACTCCTACCGTACGGATTATGGCTGATGAATCCTCACCACCAAGTCCTTTCAGTAAATGTCGTAAGCGGGAACGTTGTTCCTCATCTTCAATTTTTCGGGAGACTCCGCCGCGCTCACTATCAGGCATAAAAACAAGGAAGCGTCCGGCTAAAGATATATTTGTAGTAAGAGATGCCCCTTTATGGGCTATTTCGTCTTTGACGACTTGGACAAGAACTTTTTGTCCCGGCTTCAGGATTTGAGTAATGGAAGGTCGTCCACGACCTTTCTGATTTGGCTTATAGACTTGGAAATTAATATCGGATAAAGAAAGGAACCCATGGCGCTCCTCTCCGTAATCAATGAAGGCTGCTTGAAATGAGGGCTGTACTTTTACAACTTTTCCACAATAGATATTTCCGACTTTTTGGGTGTGGTGGGTCTGTTCAATGTAGAGATTATTGAGTGTTGAACCATGCACCAGTGCAATTCGTGTTTCATCATCCTCTACATTTATAAGAATCTTTTGATCTACTTCTGTCATTATTTACCTGATTTTATTAAGTTTAAAATCAGGATGTTCTGCAATTATATTTGATTTTCAGATTAGAAATCGAATCTAGGAACTGCAGTGACGCAAACAAACTTTAAGATACAACTCAGCATTCGTTTTTACCGGCGTCGATTTTCAGTTTTTCTAGAAATCAGCAATCATCAATCAGAAATCAGCACCACCCATTCATTCTTTCAATCAAGTGGAACAGAACATCTCTGAAATATTAGTTTTGACTTTCAAGCATTTGTTGAAAGCCGTGTTCATTTATCGAGTACAAACTCCTTTTGTTCATACTCACCATTTTCATTCTTTAAAATTGTCTCAATTCGTTGCTCTGCGTTTTCGAGAAATTTTTTGCATTCTCGACTCCAGCGTACACCTGATTCAAAAGTAGTCAAAGCTTCATCTAGAGGAATAGAACCCTCTTCCAGCTTATCTACAGTCTCTTCAAGTTTTTTCAAAGCAGATTCAAAAGTTGCGGTCGTGGTCTGCATTACAAAGCTTTTTAGCTATTTCTGTAGCAATCTGGTGTGGAGATCGTTGAGTTGTATCAATTATACACTCTGCTTGTTCATAGAGCAAGCCACGTTCTTTTAACATTCTCTGAACTACAATATCAGGATTATTATTCATCAAAAGCGGACGGTTCCGGTCATTTTTTAGACGCCGCGCCAGTTCTTCTTCAGGCACCCTCAAATAAACACGTTTACCAATTCCCTTCAGCATCTTTCGATTTTCTTCACGCAGTACTATACCACCGCCAGTTGCTATTACGGAATTATCAATATTTTTCAACTTTTCCAAAAGTCGTGTTTCCATTTCACGAAAACACTCTTCACCTCCGTACTTAAAAATTTCACTAACACTGCAACCTTGATCATCTTCTATTTCAGAATCTGTATCTACAAATGAATATTCAATCAATTTGGCTAATTTTCGTCCAATTGTGGTTTTACCTGATCCCATAAAACCGGTTATAATTATATTCATAATCCAATGTTTAATCTACAACCCTCAAGGTAAATCGTTAATCCAACCACCACCTAAGAGTATTTCATCTTGATAAAAAACCGCAGCCTGTCCGGGAGTAACGGCACGTTCCGGAACATCAAGTTCCAACCTGACTTTGTTGTCTGACTCTGGAAAAACAGAAGCGGCTACTCCCTGATGGGAGTAACGCAACTTCGCAGTTACATGTAACTCCTCTTTTGGAGGTGATATAGACAACCAGTTCACTCCGGAAACAAATATAGTCTTAGAATATAAATCTTCTTTTTTTCCAAGAACTATCCTGTTTTTCCCTGTATCAATTTTAACAACATAATACGGCGTAGAATCACTTAGACCAAGTCCACGGCGCTGTCCAATTGTATAGAATGGCAAGCCGAGGTGTTCTCCCAGAACTTCCCCTGATACACTAATGAACTCTCCATGTTCAGGTACCTCATTCAGTTCCTGCTTTAGGAAATTTCGATAATCCTTTGGAACAAAACATATCTCCTGACTATCCGGCTTATTTGCTGCAGATAAATTCAGTTTTCCTGCAATTTTCCGTACTTCAGGTTTAATGATATCTGCCAGAGGGAACATCAGACGGTGAAGCTCATCTGCTGGAATACTATGTAGAAAATATGTTTGATCTTTTCGCAAATCCTGAGGACGTATTAATTGCTGGCGCCGAATGAGAGGATTGAAGCGAATTTTGGCATAATGGCCGGTGGCCAAATAGTCGCAATCAAGTTCATCTACTTTTTTTAGCAATAAATTACTTTTTATTTCTTTATTGCACATTACGCACGGATTTGGTGTCTTACCGCGAGAATATTCTTCAACAAAATAATCTATTACAGATTCTCGAAATTCCTTTTGACAATCAAGAACATAAAATGGGATATTCAGACGATGGCAGGCTGCACGTGCATCTATTGCTTCATCGAGCGAACAGCAACTTTTAGGACGACTTTCATTCTCCGGTCCATGATATAGTTTCATATGCAGGCCGATAACTTCATGTCCCTGCTCCTTCAGCAGAACTGCTGCAACAGACGAGTCAACGCCTCCACTCATTGCCATTGCTACACGTGCCATAATTATTGTATTGAATTTATTGATGATTTGGAAGAAAAAAAGATGGCTTTCTCAAATGAGATTAACGACTGGCGGCAACTTGAATATTTTGGTTGTAACTTGTGTAATCGAAATGCCTACCGCTGTAGTTTGCAGAGTGAGATCGTTTTTGTTGTAGGCGTTTAAAATATTCATTGAATTTCTTATTATTCCTTTCATTATAGACCTGTATCTCTCTTTTGTGCTTTTCTCGATCTTTCTGTTTTTGTTCCTTCAAATAAAATTTTGAAGAAGACATCATTTTTGTCAGCGGATTGCTGGATATAGATTTTTCCAGCATCATTGTCATTGCTTTTCTTGTTTTTTCCGAATCTTCCGGACTTATTGTGCCAGTATAAACTGGTTTAAATCGGGTATTGTTAAAGGGCAATGGCGCCAAGTTTTTTGTATAATATACTAT
>OFKC01000027.1_pt1 | contig 19462 bp, 15 predicted proteins | sample 1540411 | NCBI WGS metagenome assembly OFKC01 (sample SAMEA104347395, study PRJEB22522) | marine metagenome | biome: marine biome; feature: marine water body; material: seawater | collected 2015-09-01T00:00:00Z | depth 229 m
CAATTATATCGCAACCACAAATTCGGAAGCAGGTTAGTCTATCCATTTTTCCAAGTGAATTCAACAGAGTCATCTTTTTTGATCATGATTCTTAGTCCGAAATATCATTTTGAAGTTAGTCGATCCATGTTAAAGAGTTTACAACCGATAAGAAGGCTCTTCTTCGTCAAGTATAGATATGAGTTCAGCAAAATATATTTGACTGGAGTCTGGATATTTTTCTAGTTCTCGAGCAGTCTTTTCTGCGATTTCATTTTTAAGAACACGTAGCGGCTGACTTGTCCAGAGTGCTTTGATATAGGTTTCTGCCGCTCGTTCAAAATAATAGAGGCGGTTAAAAGTGTCAGCGACATTCGAGCCAATCACCAGCAAACCGTGATTGGCCATTATCATAATTTTGATTTTCGGATCACTGAGCAGAGAAGCACAACGTTCTCCCTCTTTCTCAAAAGCCAACCCGACATATCCATCGTCAATCACATAACGTTTGTAAAACAGAGTCGTATTTTGGTCTATTGGTGGTAGGTTGCTGTCTGCGAGACTACACAAAACGGTAGAGTAAATTGGATGAACGTGCATCACGCAACGGGCATGAGGGCAATGGCGGTGAATGGAGGAGTGCAGTCCCCAAGCAGTCAAATCCGGAGCATCCGGATGTTTCAAATCAGGTGGTGAATTGGTATCCAGCAACAAAATATCACTTGCTTTGATGCGACTGAAATGCTGTTTCGGGTTGAGGAGAAAACGGCTTCCCTCTTCGTTGACAGCTAATGAAAAATGATTCGCGATTGCTTCATGCATTCCCATTCGAACCGTCCACCGGAAAGCACAGGCTAAATCAATGCGTTCGTTTTCATAGTTAAAACTGGATTGAGTAGTGACCGATCTGTGGTCCGGAAGATTGTCGCGTTTCATAACTCTCACTAATTTTTGTTAAGTTCCTGAAAACCTTTTCCTGCATAATCAGGAATGTCTAAATTCTGATGCTCATTCCAAATTTCTGCAAGTTTTTCGTAAAGAATTTTTCCAAATGGACAAGCCTTTCCTTTGTTGGTATTGACATGCAACAGCATGTGTTCAGCTGTGGCCAGAACATCACCGGAAGGAGGATGAAACATTTCATGAACAATCCGGAAGCGTTTTTCGTCAAAACCGAGTAATTGCGATTTAACAGAAAGCGGTTCGCCGCCAGCGACTTCACAAACATGCCGGATGTGCGTTTCCACTGTATAAACTGAAAAACCCTGTTTGCGATAATTTTCATCCATGCCGATAAAATTCAAAAACGCATCAGTTGTATCACCAAAAACCTGTAGGTAACGGCTTTCAGTCATATGCCCGTTATAATCCAACCATTCCGGACGCACTTGCGAATCATGCAATCGTAAGGGGTCGGAAAAATCTGGATCGCTGGCAACGATTCCGGAATGAGCTTTTTCGTAGAGACGTTCTTCGTAATCTTTAAGCAACGCTCCCGCACCCCAATCATGGAGTTTGAGTCCCTGCATAATCGCCACCAGATTATCATCACGGATGCGTTCCAATTCACGGATAGAGTGCATTCCGGATTGCGTGTCTGATTGCGTCACGATTTTGTTAATCAATTCTTCATTCAGTTCTGGAACGTCCATGAGTTTCGTCCACGGCCAACTCAAAGTAGGGCCAAATTGTGAAATGAAATGACGCATTCCGGCATCTCCACCGGCAACACGATATGTTTCAAACAGTCCCATTTGTGCCCAGCGCAGACCAAAACCAAAACGAATCGCGTCATCCAATTCTTCTGTCGTCGCCACATCATCGCGAATCAACCACAGTCCTTCCCGCCAAACCGCTTCCATCAAGCGATCCGCAATGAATGCATCAATTTCTTTACGTAAAATCAATGGCTTCATGCCTACTTCACGATAAAATTCTGCGGCAGATTGCTTGGCCTCAGCGGTAGTTTTAACGCCTCCGCAAATTTCAACGAGCGGTAAAAGATAAACAGGATTGAACGGATGGCCAACCATAAAACGTTCAGGATGTTTCATTTCGGCTTGCAGATCGGAAGGTTTTAAGCCTGAAGTTGAGGAACAGATCAGTGAGGTTTCAGGCACATACTGCTCAATTTGGTTTATGATGGAACGCTTCAATTCGAGCTGTTCCGGCGCACTCTCCTGAACAAACTCTACATCTTGAACCACCTTTTCAAGCGAGTCCAAAAAAACCAGTTTGCCCGGTTTTACGAGAGGAGCCATTGTCAGTTTTGAATAAGCAACCCTGGCGTTGGACAGCATTTCGTTAAGGCTGCGTTCCGCACTATCAGACGGATCATAGACGTTCACGTCAATACCGTTCAACAAGAAACGCGCGGCCCATCCACCTCCGATTACACCTCCTCCAATCAGAGCCACTTTTTTTATGAGCTTACTCATCTTTAGATAATTTCATAATTCTGCTATACTCTATAACGTTTAATTCCTATCTGCAGAAGATGTGGTAAGACAACTCCTATCATAACCAAGACCGCGCCTGTTGTCTTGAGCAAGGTGATCTCTTCTCCCATGAAAATTGCTGCCCACAAAAATCCTAAGGGGATGACCAATACAAGAAACAAACTGGCCATTCCCACTGGAATATGGCGCATTGCCTGGTTGTATAAGAAGAAAGGAATAGCCAGTGAAAAAACTAAATATACAAAAGTCATTATTGTTCCAGATGAAGCCTGAAAAGGAAGTTCCAGATTTCCGAAAATTATTAGATTAAAAAACATAAAAACCGTAGCTGAAACCATCTGACTTGAAGTGACTACAAACGTTGAAATTTCTGTTAACATTATTTTACGCGTCAACAATTGGCTAAAAGTCATCAAGCCAAAAACAGTCAGCAAAAGTACGTTCCCCAAAAGACTATCTTTATTTATAATCTGTTCTCCTAAGAAAAATAGAGAAAATCCAAATAAAACAAAAACTGCCCCAAACCAGACAGAAGACTGGACCTCTTCCTTTAAAACCAAACGGGCGAGGATCGGCTGAGAGAATGGCATCAGTGCCATAACTAAGACAGTGTTTGAGACACTCACTAGTGTAAGCGAAGTTACAAAAAGGAGGGACGTCAAACCTGGATCTAAAACTCCCAACAAGAATGGCCTCCATCCAATCTGCTTTAGTCGAAAACTGTACCCCATACAAAATGTTACAGTCAGCAAGATTATTGCTGAAAGAAATGTTCTCATAAAAACAAGCTGAGGTACAGCAATTTCAACAAGGGCAATTTTATTGGCCACTGGATTAAAAGACCATAAAATACAGGCCATGATTAGAAATATATATGCACGAACTATCATGAAAATGCTCTGTTAAAGTAAGTAAATTAATTGTTCTTACATGATAATTACAAATTATCTGTACTAATCAATCAACAATAATATTATATTTTTCTTGATACCATTAAGTATTTGTTTTACAAGTAATGAGTATTAATTACAATTGATCTTTTTTAATGATTATGATTAGTAATATTTATGGATGGTTTTAAAGGATTTCCGTCACTTAACTTTCTCCACACTTTTGAGTCCGTTGCTCGTCACTTGAGTTTTACCAACGCGGCTAAAGAACTCTTTGTGACACAAGCCGCGGTGAGTCATCAGATTAAAGCTTTGGAAGACTATTTAGGCGTGAAACTTTTTCACCGGGAAAAACGCAAAGTATTTCTCTCTGAGGAGGGCCAAAAATTATTACCGTCTGTTGTGAGTGGATTTCAGGGAATTGCAGACTGTTTGGAGAATATACGCAATTACGATGCGGAAGACACGATAGTGGTCGGTGTTGGTTCATCTTTTTCTGCCAACTGGCTTGTGCACCGTTTAGGCGCGTTTTACCAGAAGTATCCGGAAGTAAATCTTCATCTTAAAATTTCTAATAATGATCCGGATTTTGTTGCAGATGGAACTGATTTGGCAGTGGTTTGGGGCAAAGGAGATTGGCAAGGATTGATGTGCGAGCAATTAATGGTCGTTGAATTTACACCTGTTTGCAGTCCTAAGTTATTAAATAAAACACACCCTCTGAAAACTCCGGAGGATTTGATTCACTATCCGTTGCTGGATGATCCGGATTACAACATATGGCAGGAATGGTTGGAAGAAGCGGGTATACCGGAGCGGGAATATAAACGTCGTACTGTCATCAGAGATTCCAATGTACTCATCAACTCTACTTTGGACGGCCACGGAATTGCTCTCTGTGCGGTGGGAATAGTGCAGGAATATTTGGATTCAGGACGGCTGATCCGTCCATTTGAACTTTCAATTACCGGAGGTGGTTTTTACTATCTCGTCTATCCTGAAAAAGCATTACGGAAACCACTGGTGCGTTTATTCAAAGACTGGCTGATCAAAGAAGTACGAAAGGCTGAATCCAGGGATACCTTCCAGGGAAATCTATAATTATGCAAATCGAATTACAGGAATGGATCGGTCTCAGTCCGTTAATGTTACTTTATGCTTTTTTGCCATAGGAGTCGCGGCTTATATTCGCGGATACAGCGGTTTTGGTTTTTCCGCTTTTACAGTCACCAGTTTAGCACTGATATTACCTCCCTCAGAAGTAGTGCCAACAGCATACATGCTGGAAGTCGCAGCCAGTATACACATGCTACCTTTGGTTTGGCGTTCAATAGATTGGAAAATCCTGCGCTGGCTGGTTTTGGGCGCTGTCATGGGAACGCCGTTTGGCATTATCTTTCTCGAAGAAGTTCCGCAGGAAATGATGCGTGTGGCCATATCTGTAATTGTCCTGACTGCCAGTTTATTACTCTGGAAAAATATTCGGATTAAAAGTTCAGAGTGCTGGTACACGATTCTCGGTGTAGGATTTTGTTCTGGAGTAATCAACGGAGCCACTGCTGTTGGAGGACTGCCGGTAGTTTTGCTTTTCCTTTCCATATCTACAGGGTCCACGTTAACACGTGCCTCAATGGTTGCCTATCTTTTTATCATTGACCTTTTCGCGCTATTACTTCCGGGGAGCCAACAATTGATTTCTACTGAACTTCTCGGACGTACAGTCCTTTTTTTAATCCCTCTAATGGTTGGAATTTACATCGGTCACCGCAGTTTTGTAAAAACATCTCCTGAATCATTTCGTAAATTTGCCCTCAGTTTATTGATTGTGTTGTCATTGGCTGGAATGATACGTGGTATTCTGCTTTAACTGCTTATTTTTGAATTAATGCTTCATACTTGTGGTTTAAATAAAAGATTTAAAATACTAAATCCTTTACTATTTTTTCAAGTTCGTTTCAGGTTCGTATGAAAATCAAAACCGAATTTCCGCACAAAATACAAACAATAAAACACATTTGGATTCCCATGCCGGACGGCTGCCGTTTGGCCGCCCGAATCTGGCTTCCGGAAAATGCGGAACAGCAACCTGTACCAGCAATATTGGAATACATTCCGTATCGAAAAAATGACGGTACTGCTCTGCGTGATTCTCTCTATCATCCGTATTTTGCTGGACACGGATATGCTGCTATGAGGGTTGATATGCGCGGCAGTGGGGACTCTGAGGGAGTAATGCTGGATGAATACCTGCAACAGGAACTGGACGACGCGGTTTCTGTAATCGCCTGGCTTGCGGAGCAGTCCTGGTGTGACGGATCCGTCGGTATGATGGGTAAATCGTGGGGAGGGTTTAATTCATTGGAAGTCGCGGCTCTGCAGCCTCCCGCACTCAAAGCGATTATTACGGTTTGCTCGTCAGACGACCGTTACTCTGACGATGTACATTACAAAGGCGGATGCGTCTTGAGTACAGATATGCTCGGCTGGTCTACGACAATGCTTGCCTGGAACGCACGGCCACCGGACCCTGCAGTGCTTGGAGAGAGTTGGCGTGATCGCTGGTTGGAGCGCTTAGAGCAAACTCCCTTACTGGTACAGGAATGGATCAGCCATCAGCACCGCGACGCTTATTGGAAACACGGATCTATTTGTGAAGATTATTCAGCTGTAAAATGTGCGGTGTATGCGGTTGGCGGCTGGGCTGACCCCTACAGCAACGCAATTCCGCGAATGCTTTCCGGACTTACCTGTCCACGCAAAGCGCTGATTGGACCTTGGGCGCACGAGTATCCGCAACGAGCTTTACCTGGTCCACAAATCGGTTTTGTACAGGAATGTTTGCGCTGGTGGGATTATTGGCTCAAGGATATTGAAAACGGAATTATGGAGGAGCCACAGCTGCGGGCTTGGATGCCGGATAGTATTGCTCCCAGCACACATTATGAAGAGCGTCCCGGACGTTGGGTGGCCGAAGAAAAATGGCCTCCGAAAAACGACGAATCTCAAACCTGGTATTTAAATCGGAACGGCTTGAATCAAAATGCGGAAACGGACAAACCTATGCTTTTCCCAACCTCACAAACTGTGGGATTAAATGCCGGAGTGTGGTTTCCTATGGGTGCCGCTGGAGAGTTTCCCGGTGATCAGCGTTCAGCAGATTCCGGATCGTTGTGTTTTACTTCGGAAGCCTTTTACGATGGGATGGAAATTTTGGGAAATCCTGAAGCGACGGTCACGCTGTCTGCCGATCAGACTGAAGCATTACTTGCTGCACGTCTGTGTGATATTGCGCCGGATGGTTCGTCACTACTGGTGAGTTGGGGCTTACTCAATTTGACACACCGTAACGGACACGAAAATCCGGAAGCACTGGATCCCGGCGAAAAATTCACCGCAAAGGTTCAACTCAACGCCTGTGCCCATGCTCTCAAATCCGGACACCGCTGGCGGCTGTCTCTTTCCTCTGCGTACTTCCCTCATGCCTGGCCAAGTTCTAAAATAACCAAACTAAAAATTTTTCCGGGCATTGATACTTATCTCAACCTTCCGTTCAGAAAAATCCCTCAGGAAGATACACAGCTTGCTGAGTTTTTAGAGCCGGAATGTTCTCAGCCATTGGCTACAGAAGAAATTAGAACTGCCAGCCGCAAAAGGACTATAGAGCATGAGGTAATTGAAGACAGTTTCACTCTCACTCACAGAGTGGACAATGGACGCTTTCGTTTCGTAGAAGACGGGCTGGAAACTGAAGATCTTAGTTGTGATTCCCTTTCTCTAAATGAAGACAAACCTCTTTCTTTGAAAGTAAGCTGTGGACGTACAGCGGGGATCGGGCGTGGTGACTGGCAAACCCGCGTCGAAGCCTCTGGTACAATGACTGCTACATCCGAAAATTTTCATGTCACTTCCAGGCTGGAAGTTTTTGAAGGCGATCAGCGATTCTTTTTCCGCACCTGGGATTTTAAAGTTCCGAGAGAAGTGGTTTGAAGTTTTAGGGAGCATACTCTCTTTTTTGTTGACAAGCTGTTTTTTATGTATTAGGGTGTGACTTGATTTCAAGTTCATAGTGTTTCTGTAAATTTTATTGTTTTGAAATGCTCTGTGTCTAAACTAACGAATTGACGTCATTGTTAAATGAATAACACTGATTAGCAATTCTTCATTTAAAAAGGTACAAATGGATAGTAAAATAGACCACATTAAAGAACAACTAATGTCCGGCAGGATCACTAGACGTGAATTTGCACAGCGTTTAATGGTGCTGGGTATTGCAGGAACTAGTGCAGGAACTTTACTGACATGGGCAGAGCGCAACGCTTTCGCTGCATCTCCCAAGCGTGGAGGACTTTTACGTGCCGGAATTGCTCATGGTTCCACCACCGATACGCTGGACCCGGCTACCTATGAAAACGGTTACATGAGTAAGATCAATTATGCCATCCATAACCATCTTGGTGAAGTAGATCATACTGGAAACATGGCTCCGGAATTGGCGGAAAGTTGGGATGCTCAGAATGGCGCGAAAACCTGGGTTTTTAACCTGCGCCGGGGAGTGGAGTTCCACAACGGCAAAACGCTGGATTCCGACGACGTGATCGCTTCGTTTCAGCACCACATGGGTGAAACAAAGTCCCCAGCAAAATCACTGCTGAAGCAAGTCAAAAGCATTCGTAAGGACGGTAAGTATACGGTTGTTTTTGAATTGTCTGGGGGTAATGCCGATTTCCCTTTTGTAGCTTCAGATTATCATATCGCGATAAAACAAGCTTGGGATGGTGGAAAAATCAGTCCAAATGACGGTATAGGTACAGGTCCCTATGTCCTTAAGGATATGGAGATGGGAGTGCGTTTTTTTGGAACACGGAACCCCAATTATTTTAAGTCTGACCGTGGCTGGTTTAACGAACTGGAGATGCTTTCCATCGTAGATCCAACTGCCAGGAGCAATGCTCTGGCAACCGGTGAAGTTGATGTCATTGACCGTGTTGATTTGAAAACCGCCCACCTGCTTGCACGCAAGAGTGGAATCAAGGTTGAAGAAACGACCGGTACAAAGCACTATACCTTCCCGATGCGCACGGACACTTCGCCCTTTGACGACAATAACGTCCGCCTCGCGCTCAAGCACGCTGTAAACCGTGATGAGATCGTGGAAAAAGTACTGTTCGGACATGGGGTTGTCGGGAACGATCATCCAATTGCTCCCTCCCAACCGTTCCACGCAGCCACTTTGCCACAACGCACATACGATCCGGACAAAGCCCGTTTTTACGCAAAAAAAGCCGGAGGTATCAAGGTGAAGCTTTCTGCGGCTGACGCGGCTTTTCCTGGAGCAGTCGATGCTGCAGTTCTATACAAAGAACATGCTGCTGCTGCTGGAATCGAAATTGAGGTGGTGCGTGAGCCGAGCGACGGTTACTGGTCAAACGTCTGGATGAAAAAACCCTGGGGTGCCTGTTATTGGGGCGGTCGTCCGACAGAGGACTGGATGTTCAGCACAGCATACATGGGTGGAGCCTCATGGAACGACACTTTCTGGAAGAATGACCGCTTTGACAAACTGCTCATTGAGGCAAGGGCTGAAACCAACCAGGCCAAACGCCGTGAAATGTACTTTGAAATGCAGAAAATAGTAAGTGATAAAGGCGGAGTTGTTGTTCCCATGTTTGCGAACTATGTCTTTGGTACATCTGACAAAGTCGCTCATGGAACAATGGCTGGAAACTGGGATTTAGATGGAGATAAGTTCCACGAACGCTGGTGGTACTCCTGATCGAGCAACAGGTAAAAGTAGCAAGGGGGAAGGGACTTGTGTCGAGTGACAAGTAACAAGCTAGACTTGAACCTTGGACCAAACCTTGAACCTTGAAATGAGCCTATAGCCTTGATTCATATCCTCAAGATCGTGGCCCAGCGTATCGCGCTGGGTCTCCTCACCCTCTTTGCCATTTCTCTCATCATTACATTTGGGGTTGAGTTATTGCCGGGAGATTTGGCGGAGGCCATTTTAGGTCAGGGGGCAACCCCGGAAACCGTAAAAGTTTTCAGAACAGAGCTTGGGTTGGACAAGCCTGCCCATCTGCGCTATCTCAGTTGGCTGTACGGTATGGCAACCGGAGATATGGGTGTTTCGCTTGCCAACAAACGTGAAATTTCCGAACTGATAGGTATTCGTCTTTCCAACACCATTTTTCTTGGAGGGTTTGCTGCGGCAATTTCAGTTCCTTTGGCTTTATTTCTTGGAATCCTCGCTGCCCTTTATCGTAATACTCTTTACGACAGAGCTGTCAACACCTTCACCCTCACTTCCATTTCGTTTCCGGAATTTTTTGTTGCATACATTCTGATCTTATTCTTTGCCATCAAACTCGGTTGGTTTCCGGGGATTTCCAACGTCAGTACAAATTTATCTTTAGGTGATAAACTATACCGTTCCATGCTTCCAGCGGCCACACTTACTCTTGTGGTTGTGGCACACATGATGCGCATGACACGGGCCGCTATCATAAATTTATTGGCCAGCCCTTACATTGAAATGGTGCGGCTTAAAGGAATAAGTCCCATGAAAATTATCCTGCGACACGCACTACCAAATGCACTGGCTCCAATAGTAAATGTGGTTGCAATAAATTTGGCTTATCTTGTTGTTGGAGTGGTTATTGTCGAAGTTGTTTTTGTCTATCCGGGACTCGGTCAGCTGATGGTTGACAGTGTTTCCAAACGGGATATTCCGGTTGTACAGGCCTGCTCAATGATCTTTGCTTCAGTTTACATTCTACTCAATCTCTCTGCAGACATCATCTCCATCGTCACAAACCCCAGACTGCTTCATCCACGCTGATGTCGAATATACTCAAAATTATTTCCTCAGCGCCATTGAGTGCAAAATTTGGAATGCTGGTTGTTCTAATCTATTCCATAGTGGCAATTTTTGCACCCTTCATTGCCCCGTACGGTGAAAGAGAAATTCTTGGAAGGTCTTTTGAATTATGGTCAGAAAAGTATCCCCTAGGCACAGACAACCTGGGTCGGGATATGCTTTCACGGATGATTTTCGGTGCCCGTAATACAATTGGCCTTGCACTGAGCATTACGATTTTAGCTTTTTTACTTGGCAGTCTAACAGGTATGATTGCAGCCGCACTTGGTGGTTGGGTGGATCAGATTTTAAGTCGTATTGTGGATGTACTTATGTCCATTCCTTCATTAATTTTTGCCCTTTTGATACTCTCAATCTTCGGTACTTCGGTCCCTTATCTGATTGCTACAATCACTGTTATAGACGCCACCCGTGTTTTCCGGCTCGCTCGTGCCACTGCCATGAATGTGGTAGTAATGGATTATGTTGAAGTAGCTCGTGTCAGGGGAGAAAAACTCGACTGGGTCATCCGCAAAGAAATATTACCAAATATCACAGCACCACTGCTCGCAGAATTCGGGCTGCGTTTTTGCTTCGTTTTTCTTTTCATTTCCGCACTCAGTTTTTTGGGACTCGGTCTTCAGCCGCCCGCAGCGGATTGGGGTTCAATGGTCCGGGACAATGCATCACTGATTACTTTTGAAGACATAACACCCCTCCTGCCTGCAGGAGCAATTGCACTGTTAACAGTTGCGGTAAATTTCATTGTCGACTGGTTGCTTCACAAATCAAGCGGACTCAAGGATGTTAGCTGACGCAAAGAAAAATTCCGAAAGCGAATCTTCAGCAACCTTGCTGGAAGTGAAAGGGCTCAGAATTGAAGGGCTTTCAGAAAAAGGTTGGCAGGAAATAGTTTGTGGAGTAGATTTAAAACTGAAGCGTGGAGAAATTCTGGGTTTGATAGGTGAGTCTGGAGCGGGAAAATCAACCATTGGTTTGGCAGCAATGGGATTTGCCCGCGACGGTTGCAGAATTACTTCAGGAGAAATAATTTTTGATGGAATCGAATTGTGCACAGCCACAGAAGAACAAAAAAGGAAGCTGCGTGGAAACCGTATTTCTTATGTCGCCCAAAGCGCAGCTGCCGCTTTTAATCCTGCACACCGCCTGCTAAACCAGTTTGCAGAAGGCCCGGTAGATCACAAAGTAATGTCCCGGACTGAAGCTAAAGAAAAAGGCCGCAAACTTTACCGGAGTCTTGACCTCCCCGATCCGGACAATATCGGCGAGCGTTGGCCGCATCAGGTTTCCGGAGGCCAGCTCCAACGCATGATGGTAGCCATGGCGATGTCCTGCGGACCGGATCTGATTGTCTTTGATGAACCAACCACTGCATTGGATGTAACGACTCAAATTGAGGTTCTGAAAACGATCAAGGAAATTGTGACTGCCCGTAACGTATCGGCTATATACATCACTCACGACCTGGCGGTAGTCGCACAGTTGGCAGACCACTTGATGGTTTTGCGCTACGGGAACCTGATTGAAGTAAATAGTACCGGCCAAATTCTAGAGGCACCAAAACAGGAATATACACGTGCATTGCTGGATGCCCGCACCCGTCATGAACAAACTGCTGTACAAATTTCGGATGCGGAAACTCTGCTCAGCATCAATTCGGTTACAGCCGGTTATGGCAATGGGCCGGATATTTTGCAGGAGGTATCGATTTCGGTGGAGAGAGGCCGAACTGTTGCCGTGGTCGGTGAGTCCGGAAGCGGGAAAAGCACCTTGGCCCGGGTAATTACAGGACTCCTTCCTCCACGTTCCGGCGAGATACACTTTCAATCTGAATCGCTTCCACCTGCACTTGCCCAACGAAGCAAACAGGAACTCCGGAAAGTTCAGATGATTTATCAGCTTCCGGATGTAGCCCTAAATCCACGCCAACGCGTGCGGGATGTAGTGGGCCGTCCCTTGAGTTTTTATCTCGGTTTGAGCGGAAAGGAACGTGAACACCGAATCATTGAACTGCTGGAGCATATTGAACTTCCGGAACACTTCATCGACCGCCTTCCCGACGAACTGTCCGGAGGCGAAAAACAACGTATCTGCATTGCCAGGGCACTGGCGGCAGAACCGGAATTGATTATCTGCGACGAGGTCACTTCTGCGCTGGATACCATTGTTGCTAAAGCAATTTTGGATTTGCTCCAGCGACTTCAGCGTGAATTGAGTTTAACATATCTGTTCATCAGTCACGACCTTGATACGGTGGCTAGTATTGCCGATCAGGTAGTGGTTCTCTATGCCGGAAGGATTGCAGAGCAAGGTCCCAAAGCTGCTGTTTTCCAACCCCCTTTCCATCCTTACACACGGCTTCTGCTTTCATCTGTGCCGGAAATGCGTCAGGGCTGGCTGGAGGAAACTCTATCCACTCGTGAAGCCAAAGCTGGAATTGCCCGTGAGGTTAAAATTACTGAACGCGGCTGTCCTTTTGCAGAACGTTGTCCAGTTGCCATTCCGGAGATCTGCGTACGTGACCGTCCACCACTTCAGACCCCTGCATCCGGACACGTTTTTGCCTGTCAACACGCTCCGGAAATGCTGCTTGATCATTCTGCATAAAATAGAATAAAGAGACAAATTATTTAAATTCAGTTAGAATTTGTACCCGGATTATGAGAGTCTCAAATAATTATTATTTTTCAAAAGATTTTTAATAGGATGAAAGTATGAAATCACGAGCTGCAATTGCCTGGGAAGCTGGAAAGCCTCTGGAGGTAGATATGGTTGATCTCGAAGGACCTAAAACCGGAGAAGTGTTGATCCGAAACGTTGCCACCGGAGTCTGTCACACAGACGCATTCACGCTTTCCGGAGACGATCCGGAAGGCATTTTTCCCTCCATCCTTGGACACGAAGGCGGAGCAGTTGTTGAAGAAATAGGCAAGGGAGTCAGTAGCGTCAAAGTCGGAGACCATGTCATTCCACTTTATGTTCCGGAATGCGGAGAGTGTCAATTTTGCAAATCTGGAAAAACTAATTTATGCCAGTCCATACGTTTGACACAAGGAAAAGGATTGATGCCTGACGGGACTTCGCGTTTTTCGTCCGGAGGAAAAACCTTGTTTCACTACATGGGAACTTCTACATTTTCCGAATACAGTGTTTTGCCGCAAATTTCGGTCGCCAAAATCAATACGAAAGCTCCCTTGGAAAAAGTGTGTTTGCTCGGCTGCGGGATTACTACCGGAATTGGTGCGGTTTTAAATACCGCGAAAGTGGAAGCTGGAGCGACGGTGGCAGTGTTTGGGTTGGGCGGTGTTGGGCTTGGTGCAATTCAGGGTGCTGTTTTAGCCAAAGCCGAACGCATCATTGCCGTGGACATCAATGAAAGTAAAGAAGAATTTGCAAGGCAACTTGGCGCAACCGATTTCGTAAATCCCAAAAATTACGATAAACCGATTCAAGAAGTTATAGTAGAATTGACAGACGGCGGTGTGGATTATTCTTTTGAATGCGTGGGCAACGTAAATTTGATGCGTTCTGCTCTGGAATGTTGTCATAAAGGTTGGGGCGAATCAATAATTATCGGAGTTGCCGGAGCCGGACAGGAAATTTCTACACGGCCTTTCCAACTGGTTACCGGACGAGTATGGCGCGGTTCTGCTTTTGGAGGAGTTAAGGGACGCTCGCAGTTGCCGGGATATGTGGAAATGTACATGAACGGAGAAGTCAAAGTTGATGAATTCGTAAGCTACACTATGCCGCTGGACGAAATCAATCGGGCATTTGACTTGATGCACGAAGGTAAAAGCATTCGCTCGGTAATTCTGTTTTAACCTTTTTCAAGCTAACTGTTTCTCTTTTCAATATTTATATTGTCGTAAAAAGTCCCAAAAGTGTGTCATTTTGAGTGAAGCAAGAAATCTTGCATGAACTGCTACATTAATTCATTATGATTTCAGATTGGTTGCAAGACGAACAAAATTGAACAAAAGCGAATTCTTTCTCCTCCACAAATAACGAACTATGACCAACACAGCGTTGCGGGTTTTGAGTTATAACATTTACTGGGGCGGACATCGGCAGCCGCTTGAACGAACCATCGAAGTGATCGGGGAATCCGGGGCTGAATTGGTGGGCATTCAGGAAAATGTAAACCGGGAATACGAAGACCAGACTCCGGAGATAGCCAAGGCCCTGGGATTTTCCTATGTGAGGCACGCCGTTTTGGATGCACTTGAAGAATTTGGTGCCAAAGGCAACAAGCTTCGCGCACGCTGGACTCAGCAAGCCGGGCAATCCACTTTGAGCCGTCACCCGATTACGGCACAATCTCCCGGAGGTTCCGGTATCCAGGTGGAATTGCCTTCCAGAGAGAAAGTCTGGATGTTCAACACACACCTCTGGCACTATCCTTATGTACCGTATCAGTTGTTAAATGTGGACTTTTTCGAAGGGGAAGCGATAGATCCGAATGCTCAGGATGCAGAGGCGCAGGCGATTCTTTCAGCACGAATTGGTCATGAGACTGAAATAAACAAAGTTCTGTGGGATATCAAAAGCATACTTCCCAGCGGAGAACCGGTTTTTCTCACCGGCGATTTTAACGAACCGTCTCATCTCGACTGGACAGAAGAAGCGGCCCAAGCCGGACTTTATCCCCTCAAAGTTGATTACCCAACTTCAAGGCAAGTACTTAAAGCGGGATTGAAAGACGCCTTTCGGGAATTTTATCCCGACCCTGTGGCAGTTCCGGGATTCACTTGGCCTGCTGGGATTTATCCCGACGCTCCGGATTCGTCCATTCCTGACCCGGAAGACCGCATTGATTTTGTCTATTTTTCGGGAGCGAATGTTCATGTAAAAAAGGTCCAACGGCTAGGTAATGTTTCGGACAATTCAGAGATTTCTTTTGCTGAATATCCTTCGGATCACCGAGCGTTACTGGCAGAATTTGAACTTCCTGAGAATTGAACTTCCAGACATCATTAACCGCAATAATATCAAATGAGACAAAACGTTTTTCGTAAAAATTCCGCCGATTGATCAAGCGCAGAAACGGCGCCATCCAACATGCGGCTGTAGTGTAAAAAACCATGCAGCACACCTTGATGCAGGTGTAGTTCACAGGGGACTCCGGCTTGTTCCATTAATGTGGCAAGCGCCGTGCTGTCATCCAGCAGGGGATCCATATCAGAAGCAATCAAGCAGGATGGAGGCAGACCATTTAGATCAGCCTTCAAAACATCCAGACGTACATCATTCAAATCCTCTTGTGAATTCAAATAGGAATCCTGATAGAAAGCCAGGTCTTCTTCGCTCATTCCCACATCCTGACTTCCAAAGAGACGGACAGAACAGGAATCCCTCAGACCAAACCAGCCGTATATCAACAATAATCCGGACAGTTGTTCTTTAAAACTTAAGGCAGCCCCCATACTCAAACTGGCTCCTGCAGAATCTCCACCAAGTACTATCCTGTCAGGATTAATATTAAAAGCTGCTTCTTTTTGCGTATAATCACCCTCTTTCAGCCATTGCAATACTAATTTAATTTCATCAAGTGCAACCGGAAACTTTTGTTCCGGAGACAAGGAGTACTCCACACCAATCACAGCACAACCGGAACGAAAAGCCAGTTCGCGCATGATGCGGTCGTGCGTGTCGAGATTTCCCACAACAAATCCTCCTCCGTGCAAATAAACCAACACTGGTAAACACTTCTCTGGATGCGGTTGATAAATCCGGATTGGAATTCCCCCTACTGGCCCTTTAACTTCTGTTTCCATGATGCTGGGAATATTCGGACCTCCGGTATTCCAGAACATCCTTTCCTGCGCATACAGTTCCCGAGCCTGATGAAGTGGAATTTCAGTAATTGAATAAGGAGCTACCAATGTGGAACTCTTTTGCAGGACAGATTGCATCTGCGGATGGATTGAAGGCATAAGCGACGGTGAAAATAATTGTTTATTAAGTCAGATTTTTTCGGTTTTATGATGCGTATTTGCACTAAGACAGTTTGAGCATCTCTGATGTTGAGAACAGCCACACTTTTTACTGGACTATATCTTCATTTGAAACTTAAACTGAAAAACCACTTCATCTGTCACAGTACTAAAATTTATTATTTACTGATTACCTGTAGAAAGCAAAGAGAATCTCAAAACATTGGTTCCGGGAAAAGTCCCATCATTTTTTTTGGATTATCAAAATAACCTTGCTCTCTCTTATTTTTGTGATAAAGTGAGGCTCGTTTCAGGTTTGTTGCCTCATGATTACGTTGCGGCCTTTTTTAAGGATGTCAACAGGGCCAAGGTACTGCGCGCCAAAACCATTATGCTGAGTCCCGAAAAATATACCGCTAACGGCAAAGGATCGGGAGAAACCCACAAGGTGCTGGAAAACAGCTTCATTGAGGAATTTTTGCCACTGGTACTTGAAAAGAGGTCCGTGGTGGAAGTCATCGATAAGGATGGTAACACTATGGGATTCATTACTGAAAAAGAACTGGCACAGTCACTCTCCAAAACCTGAGCTGTGCGTCCTGAACTGTTAATTTCCTCCAGAACCCGTTCAACTCCTTTCAGCAGCCGGGTTGAGGACTGTGGTGTAAAAGCATATTCAGTTTATAACCACATGCTCCTGCCTTTGATCTTCCGCAGCCTGGAAGAGGATTACTGGCACTTATGTGAATCCGTACAGGTCTGGGATGTTTCCTGCCAGAGACAGGTTGAGATCACCGGACCGGACACACAAAAACTTGTCCAGTTAATGACTCCCCGTGACCTGTCACAGGCAGAACTTGGACAGTGTTTTTATGCTCCGCTCTGTGACGAAACCGGAGGAATGATCAATGATCCCATTCTCATCAAACACAGCAACAACCACTGGTGGCTTTCAATCGCTGATTCAGATGTAATGCTCTGGGCCAAAGGGCTGGCAACTGGTTTTGGATTGGATGCCCTTGTTACAGAACCTGATATTTGGCCGCTTGCAGTTCAGGGACCAAAAGCCGAAGAACTACTTTCCCGGGTTTTTGGGAAAGAAATCAGCAGAATCCTTTTTTTCCGCAGCAGGACATTTAACTACCAGGGAACAAAGATGTTGGTGGCAAGATCCGGTTGGAGCAAACAGGGTGGTTTCGAAATTTATGTCAATGACGCGGAGTTGGGAGGACAACTCTGGGATGAACTTTTTGCAAAAGGTGAAGACTTGAATGTTGGTCCGGGCTGTCCTAACTTGATTGAGCGAATTGAGAGCGGGCTGCTGTCTTTTGGTGGAGATATGGGATACGATACAACGCCGTTTGAATGCGGTCTTGATAAGTATGTCAGTTTGGACGCAGACATTGAAAGCCTGAGTCTTGATGAACTAAGAACACGAAAGTCAAAAACCAAGCTCATTGGAATAGTGATTGATCGTAAGGTCAATCTGATAGACAAAAGAGTATTTATCGGCAGTAATGTGGTTGGAAAAATTACTTCCGACACCTGGTCTCCCCGATATTCAGCCTTCCTGGCATTCGCGAGGTGTGAACTCAAACACCTGGAAGACGCTCAAAATTTACATGTTAAAACCACTTCTGGAGAAGTGTCAGTCTGGACCACCGACTTACCCTTTGATTTTGAAACTCTTGGATTGACAGGTATTGAAGAAGGTACGAATATTTGACCTTAACTTTTGCGATAGATTTACATTTGCATTTTTGAAAAATTCTTACAAATAGAACCGAACTTTGTTTCGTCATTTCAAAGAAAGTGAGTTTGATTTATGAAAGAAGCATATGAGTCGCTCAGAAAGAATCCGGCTAACCACGTTCCTCTGACTCCACTCTCATTTCTACACCGAACTGCAGACATTTATGGTGAGCGGGAGGCAATAATATATGGTGAAAGACGATACAGCTGGCGCCAGTTACGGGAGCGCTGTCTGTGCATGGCCTCCAGTCTGACAGAACTTGGTGTAGGTTTGGGAGATACAGTAGCTGTACTGGCTTTCAATACACCGGAATTGTTTGAAGCACACTTTTCCGTACCCATGACCGGTGCCGTGCTCAACACTATCAACACCAGACTAGATGCTGAAACGGTTGCATATATCCTGAAATTCGGACAAGTCAAGGCACTGATTGTGGATCGTGAGTTGCTGCCACTGGCTCAAAAAGCTCTTCAAGATGAACAGATCAAACTAAAAATAATTCTGATTGACGACGATTCAGCAGAAGTTAAGCCGTCAGTCGAATTAGAAGTTTTGGAATATGAAGAGTTAATTAATTCCGGAGACCCTCAATTTACATGCCCGCCTTTACAGGACGAATGGCAGGCACTTTCATTGAACTACACTTCCGGAACCACGGGCCGTCCAAAGGGCGTAGTATATCACCACCGTGGATCATACCTGATGAGTATGGGAACAGTAACTGCTTGGGAATTACCCCATCACCCGCGTTATCTTTACAGTGTACCTATGTTTCACTGCAATGGTTGGGGCCACGCCTGGACCATGACATTAGTGGCTGCAACAGTGGTTTGCATGCGCTCATTCAGTCCAAAGCTGCTTTTTGATTTGCTGGAACGTCATGATATAACGCACTTTGGCGGCGCTCCTGTCGTTCTGAATATGCTGGCCAATGCCCCGGCTGAGGAACAAAAGCATTTCGATCGCTCAATAAAAGTCATGACTGCCGGCGCTCCTCCGCCGGCAAAGGTTCTGGAAAGTATGACAGAGTTTGGTTTTGACGTATTGCATGTATATGGTTTAACTGAAACGTATGGTCATATTCTGGAGTCAGCACCTCAGTCAGATTGGCAGGATCAAAGTGCCGCTCGCAGATCAGAGCTTATTTCTCGCCAGGGTGTTCGATTTCCAATGATGGAAGAAGTCTCTGTGATTGACCCTAAAACTAAAAAAGTGGTACCATCCGACGGTAAAACAATCGGCGAAATAGTGATGCGAGGTAATACCACAATGAAGGGCTATCTGAACAACAAAGAAGCAACTGCTGAAGCATTTGACGGTGGCTGGTTTCATAGTGGTGACCTGGCTGTTGTACAGGAAGACGGATACATTCAAATCAAAGACAGAGCAAAGGATATTATTATTTCCGGAGGTGAGAATATTTCCTCTGTTGAGATTGAAAACGTACTTTATAAGCATCCTGCAGTAGGAGAAGCAGCAGTTGTCGCAATGCCTGATGATAAATGGGGAGAAGTACCCTGTGCCTTCGTTGAGTTAAAAGCCGGAGAAAGTACAAAAGATCAGGA
>OFKC01000028.1_pt1 | contig 18955 bp, 20 predicted proteins | sample 1540411 | NCBI WGS metagenome assembly OFKC01 (sample SAMEA104347395, study PRJEB22522) | marine metagenome | biome: marine biome; feature: marine water body; material: seawater | collected 2015-09-01T00:00:00Z | depth 229 m
AATTAATTCTAAATCCGGTGGGAGTGCTGTGGCAGCAATGGTGCCGTTGACATGGAGAGTGTTTGGTAAAACTTCGACAAAAAAATCCTGTAAGGCGGGTGACAGTTCTACTGCAAAGCGGTGGGAAATGGCCATCAAAAACAGATAAACCAGTCCACGGCAATTCCACATTTGTAAAAGTGTCGTAGTGAAAAAAGGATCTTCTTCAACATAAATAACAGCATTTTTACCTGTCAGAAAATGGCCGCTAAACATCAATTTGAAAAACACGTCCGGATATTCGTCAAGTTTTTTTTGATGGTTCTGGTCAAAAAAAGCTGTACCAATTTGAAAAACACATAACTTATCTTTTTCAATTTCGATGGTCTTTGCCTTTTCCAGCGGGAAAAAAAACCTGAAAGGCAGCCGAGCATGAATCAGCATGCTCCATTCTGCTTTACGATCCAATACACGAGCCGTATCTTCCATCGAGCGGAAATAAATAGACTCCTCCTCTTCCTGTTTGTATTTAGGTACTACTCCCCACCTTTCTGCTGCATGGTACTCTTGTCCCCGCTGCATTAGTAATTCCAGTGTAAAATTGTGACTTGCAGCAATTACTTGTACATTTCCTCCATGCAAATGTTGGAAATAATTTGCAAATTCATCTCTATATTCTTCAACCCTGGAACGGAAATACGGTGAAGAACATTCCGGAACTGGACGAAAACTGGCGGACAACTTTTCTAAAGGCTCCGCATAAGAGGTGCATAGCTGTTCATATGGGGACATGGTTTCTTCAGAAATCTCTAAACTGACTGAATCAAAATTATTACCCCTTTCAACTTGCTTTTCCTCAATTGCAAATGCTTGCGGTGCTGTCTCAGTTTTTTTAGATTGATCTGAAATTGGGACACCTTCTGTTTCGGTATCTACCGGAGTTTGTAGCTTTGTTGACTCTTCACGTACTTCAGCCTGGTCTGAAGTTTTTGAAAACTGTTCCTTTACCAACTGCTCTATCATCCGGAAATCAATATTTTCCGTCAATAGATCAATGGATCCATCTTCATCGTTTTTAAACTTAGAGGTCAGCTTTGCTAAGTGACTTTGCTGTGTTTTGTAATATTTTGGATTTTTACTTAACCGTTTTAAACGTTTCAAAAAATAACGGTTTTTAAGCATTAGGTATGCACGATAATTTGATGAAAATAACGTTCGCAGACGTTCCGTAAAAAATTTGTTCCGGAGCGCCTCCGGAGCCCCGGAAACCACAACCATTTTTTCTGCCAGCACATCTTCTTCATACAGATCTTCCCGCCGACATTTGAGGACTTTACTCAAGGCCTCTTCCAGACGGGATTTGTAGGCATCAAGAGCCGTAGATTCACGTGAGTTATTTGTAAACTGTTCTAACTTCTGAATGACCATTAAAGAACGGTAACTTTTTTCTATTCCAGGAAGTACAACTTTTAAGCCTTTGGTGGCATCATAGTTCGCAACCAGGCGCATTAGTGACTTCATGTCATAGAGTTGCAGGGAGTGCATGAAGGCCTGCTGTTCAACAGTTATAGGAGCATCGGGTATAAATGAATTGGATTCTGCAAAAAAATGATGAATTGTTGAGGATAATCTTGTGCCAAACTGCTTTAGAATTTCCGGAGCGCCCTGCTCACTTCCTAGTTTTAGCATTTCTGCTTCGATAAACTCAATGTGATCTTTCCACTCGGATTGTTTCACTTTGGGGATTTGAGTTGTAGCAGATTGGATTTAAAAAGTATTAGAAGTTTCAGAAGTATAAAGTGGGGTGATGGCTAAAACTCTTATTTCAACATTTCCACAATATCCAAGTGGCCCTGTTGTTCTGCGATAACAAGAGCAGTCCGTTCTAACAAATCTGACAATGATGGGTCAGCATTTGCGTCAACGAGCAATTTAACGGTATCGGTGCGCCCTTCCAAAGCAGCTTCCATCAATGCGGAACTTCCACTCTTGCTTTGCCAATTAATTTTTGCTCCGTGTTTAATCAACAGCCGCGCAATTTCAGTCCTGCCCTCATTTCCAGCAAGCATCAGTGAGGAGATACCTTCCGCATCAGCTGCATTAACATCAGCCTTCCATTCGAGCAATAAGCTTACAACGCGTTCTCGACCCTCAAGTGTTGCAAACATCAATGCAGTCATTTTTTGATTGTCCGCAATATTAACCTTTGCACCTGATTCCAGCAGACGCTTTACAACACCATATCGTCCAAAAGAACTAGCCTCCATCAGTGCAGTACGACCCACATCGTCAGATTTATTCACTTGAGCTCCTTTTGTCAACAGTTGATTGACAACACTCAAGCGACCTTCGATAGAAGCGCTTATCAGTTCATAAAACGGTTCAGAGACCCTCATTTCTGTAGAATCAACTTGTAAATCAACCTCCTCCCGACTGCTGCCAAACAAGTTTTCCGGTGTAATAAGATTATTTTGAACTTGAACAATTTCAGACTTTGCACCACGGATTGTGAGGTAATTAACGACTTCCAAATAACCATTACTGGCAGCGGCCAAAAGTGCTGTGAAACCTTCTTCATTAACAGCATTTATTTCTGCACCTGCATCGAGTAGCAAACGAACAATTCCTAAATATCCCTCAAATGAGGCTACAATAAGAGCAGTTTCTCCGTAATTTGTGCGGATATTTACATTTGAATTATACTCAAGCAACAGGCGTACTGCGGACAGTTGTCCTTCAAGTGCAGCAAAAAACAGCGGCGTTGAACCGTCTTCAATAGTGCTGTTCACGTTTGCACCGTGTTCCAACAAAATTTTTGTCATTTCTGTATCGCCGTAACGTACCGATATGGTTAAAGGCGTCAGTCCCAAACCATCTTTGCTTTCGAGATCAGGTTCGTTCTCCAGCAAAACGAGCGCAGTTTCATGATTGCCGAAAAGCACGGCCTGCATCAACGCGTTTCTTCCGGAAATATCTTTGCTTTTCAAGTCTGCTCCGGATGCAATCATTTCCCGCATTTGCTCAGCAGTACCACTTCCTGCTACTTGAGACAAATCCAATTCATTTTCAGCAAACACAAGTGTGCCTGCCAAAAACAGAAACGGATAAATGAATAAATGAAAACGCATTTTGGGTGTTTGTTCTTTTTGCTTAATGTTTTTCTATTTTTTCACTTTTAGATGTTTTTTGCTCCGTAAAGCAGCACCAAGCCCTGAATAACGTAAAACTTTGTGCATTGCGGCAGACTCAAGAACCCTTTGATCTCCCATTATTAAAACAGATTTTTTTGCTCTTGTCAGCGCAGTATAAAGCATTTCGCGACTCATTAATTCCCGTTGAGTTCTTTTTTCTGACTCACTGTTCACCACCACTGTAGTAAATGCAGGCAAGATCAACGCCAGATGATCATATTCTGACCCCTGGCTTTTGTGAACAGAGGTTGCGTAAGCTGGATGCAAATGATGCAGCTCATGCACATAAAATGTTTTGTGTTCTTCTTCAACAGGAAAAACTGCTTTCAACTCTACTTTTTTAGTTACAGGATGTATAAATTTTAAAAAGATTCCCTGATCTCCATTGAAAAGTTTATGCTGATAATTGTTTTCTGACACCATCACTGGTTCACCAGGATAGTGCTCCGAAAATAAATGCTTAGTTCCGTTTTCTGCAAGCCAACATTTTAGAATTATTTGATTAAGTGCTTCAGCTCCAGTTGACAAAACTTGAGTTGCCGTTAAAATTCGAAAACGCTTTAAATAATTAAACAAATAATCCAGTTGAGAAGCATCAGATTCTACTGCATCAAGTAGATATTCCCGCTGTGCCAGAAACATAAATTTTTCATCACGCAAAAATCGCTTAACCCACCACTGTGCAAATTCTAACAATTGATTCGGAGAATTTGGCTGATTAAGGAACATCACCTTTTCCGACTCCACCTCTTCAAGACCGTTCAATCTCCGAATAATTTCGTGATTTGGGGATTCGGTTTCAAAAAGCAACTCCGGACGCGGATTGAGCTCCATTTCCTTGACTGTGCTGGCCACTCCAAGAATATTACGCCCTGCAGGATCACTGATTTTTTGTCGGTAACTATGAACCAATCTTACTACCGGCACGGGATTATCCACTGCAACTTCCGGGACAGAATCACTATTTTCTGCAGTCAATTCCTGCAACACAGCGCCATTTCCAATTGACGGCAGTTGCTGAGTGTCTCCCAGGAGAATAATCCGTGGAACAGATGACTGGTACTGCAGTTCTGAAAAGGCTGCTCTCAACAAAGAAATCATCAAATCCTGATCAATCATCGACCCTTCATCTATTATCAGCAAGTCGTGTTCCAAAGGGGCATATTCGTGATATCTGAAGCTTCGGTCTACAGGGTAATACTCTAAAAGACGATGAAGAGTTTTTGCTTCTGAAGCAACATCCAACAATTCAAGATCCTCTTCCAGTTGCTCCAAATTCTCTAGAGAACGTAAACTACTTACCACCGCCTCAGACATCCTTTTTGCTGCCCTTCCTGTTGGAGCAGCCAATGCAGGTCGTTTTGCTAAACCAAGCCGTTTTAGCACCCTGAGCAAAGTGACCGCCACAGAAGTTTTTCCTGTACCCGGACCTCCTGAAATAATTAGAAAGGGACTGGAAATCGCTGATAAAACCGCATCCTTCTGTTTATCTGCTAATTTTAGGGGGTGCTCACCCAAACGTACCGGGTTAACTTCAAGCACGGTTTTTAGGACATTCTCGACTTCAGATTTTTCCGGAAATTCCGGTTGCATGTTTAGACGCATTCGTAACAGTGAAATAAGCTGAAATTCACGCGACAAATTTTTTTTAAAATACAGAAGAGAATTATTTTCTACAAAAATAGATTTTTCTGCACAAAAACCTTCTGACCCTTCTTCAGTACCAGAGCTTGTCAACAACCATTTTCCCCATTCATCCGGAGATATTTCTTTTTCAAAAAAACCTGTTTTTAGAAGTATTGCTTTTATTTGAAATTGGAGTTCTGACCAAGGAAGGCAGGTACTTCCAGAAATTACCGCCTTGCGCATCAGGAGCAATCCGGATAACTGTACATGCAAACGAAGGGTCGCCGCTTCAGTCTCTTTTTTTTGGACTGACTCTCCCAAGCACAAATAATCCAATGCCTGAAAAAAATATTCACTGCCCAGTTGTATTTGAGAAAATTGCTGCCTAAGTCGCTGAAGTGACTCTGTCAAGGCAGGTGCAGCAATTTGTACTTTGAGAGTATCATCAGTAGATTCTTTCGCAAAGCGGGTGCGGGCAGTACCTGCGGTTGTCCATCCAGATGATTTTAGTGAAGGACGTGTGAGTTCAGAAGAATCTGTCAAACTGGACATTTTGGCTTGTAAGAGTTATACTATAACTCAGATTTAGGGATTTATCGAGTATCTACGTTTTTAGTCTGTTCTGATTCAAGCTCCATCTTTTTTATGTTAAATCTGTTTCTTCTGAACAAACAATCAAAACTTTAATAATGAAAAGGCCTTCCCCCAATCATGCCATTAGCTGGTCCGAAGTCAAGCGTCCAATTGTTTGTCTTGCGCCAATGGACGGAGTTACCAATTCTGCCTTCCGACAAATTGTACGCACATTAAGCAAAGATGTCATTCTTTTCAGTGAATTCACAAGCGTTGATGGCCTGGTACGAAGCGAACATGTACGTTTGCGATTGGACTATGAACCATGCGAACAACCTTTTTTCATGCAGCTTTTCGGCAACTCTCCAAAAATGTTTGCAGAAGCTGCCAGAATGGTGGCAGACCGTGGAATATTGGGCGTAGACATCAACATGGGATGCCCTGCAAAAAAGATTGTCCATTCTCAACATGGCAGTGCTTTGATGCAGGATGTAGACACTGCCTGCAGGATTGTTGAATCAATCCGGGAAGCATGTCCGCTGGAGGTTTCAGTCAAAACACGTTTAGGCTGGAAAAACGAAAAAAACTTAATCAATTTTACTAAGTCTCTTGAATCTGCTGGAATCTCAATGCTAACTATTCACGGACGAACCTATAATCAGGCTTTTAGAGGAGACGCTGATTGGGGCCCCATTCACGAACTGAAAAGTCACCTTAAAATTCCAGTAATAGGTAATGGAGACATCCGTGACTACAACGACGGCCTGGCGAATTTTGGTAATCTTGATGGATTTATGATTGGAAGAGCTGCAATCGGGAATCCATGGTGTTTTCAGGATCGACGGAAATTCCCGGAGCCCACTCATCACGAACGTATTGAACTTGCACTCAAACATTACCATTTATTCAGACGCTTCAAACAAGAATTGGTTGCAGTGCGGGAATTTCGCAAGTATCTGGGCAATTATGTAAGTGGTTTCAGAAACGCAAAAGAATGGCGCAACCGCTTAATGCAGTGTCAGGATGAAGCATCCTTTGTGGAATGCATGCAGGAAATCAAACGGCTTGAACCACCTCTTGCTTTGGCCGGTTAACTCCGAAAACGATAATGTTCCCAGTATCACAGTAGTACGAAATCTCAGTTTTTTCACACTTCCCACTGTCCATGCCAAACTGATAAGAGGAATTTTAATAAATAGAAACACTCCCCAAGTTTGAGATCATTGAACGTGCCTCGGCGTGTATAAACCAAGACTAGACTTTAATTCGAGTGGTAATTAAAGCTTAAATTAAAATTGACTTCTGCCTCTCTAAGAGGCAGCATAATTGAGTCCGTTTGTCCGACTCTCTCTTCTACACAAACGACTCCGACTAAATGCACCCGTAGCTCAGCTGGATAGAGCATCAGTTTGCGGTACTGAGGGTCGCAGGTTCGACTCCTGCCGGGTGCGCCAGTAATACCAATCGTTTATAGAATATATATTTTATAATATTCTCATAATTTAATTGCGCCACTTTTGTGCCATTGAGTTTTAAATACGGCACTAATACTAATCTCTCTCCCACATTTTAGTTTCCTCATTTATCCCCTTTTTCAAAATCATAAAGTTGAATTACCTTTTTATATATGATACTCATAATAATCAATTTCTAAATTGTTTATATTTCTATAAATATCACAAAAATAACTTGTGGCAATCTCAAAAAGTACACGGAATCTAGTTTCCATATTTCTACTGTTACTGCTAACGCTTCACTCCGTTTTGGCTGCAGATTTCAAGAAAGGTTTGGATGCAGCTAAGAAAGGAAATTTTGAGACGGCACTGAAGGAGTGGCGCCCACTGGCTGAACAAGGAGATTCATATGCGCAGTACAATCTTGGACTTATGTACGATTATGGCGAAGGTGTTATAGAAGACGACACTCAAGCTGTTTACTGGTTCAGAAAAGCTGCTGAACAGGGTCATGCCAAGGCACAATACAATCTTGGAGTTATGTACGATTATGGCGAAGGTGTTATAGAAGATTACACACTAGCAGTTTACTGGTACAGACAAGCTGCTGAACAGAGTCATGCAAAAGGGCAGTACAGTATTGGATATATGTACGCAAGTGGTAGAGGGATAGCAAAAGACGACACTCAAGCTGTTTACTGGTTCAGAAAAGCTGCTGAACAGGGTCATGCCAAGGCACAGTACAATCTTGGACTTATGTACGATTATGGCGAAGGTGTTATAGAAGACGACACTCAAGCTGTTTACTGGTACAGACAAGCTGCTGAACAGGGTGAGGCCAAGGCACAGTACGATCTTGGACTTATGTACGATTATGGCTTAGGTGTTATAGAAGACGATACTCAAGCTGTTTACTGGTTCAGAAAAGCTGCTGAACAGGGTCATACCAAAGGGCAGTACAGTATTGGGTATATGTACGCAAGTGGTAGAGGGATAGCAAAAGACGATACTCAAGCTGTATACTGGTTCAGAAAAGCTGCTGAACAGGGTCTTGACAAGGCACAGTACAATCTTGGACTTATGTACGATTATGGCTTAGGTGTTATAGAAGACGATGCTCAAGCTGTTTACTGGTTCAGAAAAGCTGCAGATCAAGGGGCTGCAAATGCGCAAAGAAATCTTGGACTTATGTACGATTATGGCGAAGGTGTTATAGAAGACGATACTCAAGCTGTTTACTGGTTCAGAAAAGCTGCTGAACAGGGTCATGCCAAGGCACAGTACAATCTTGGAGTAATGTACGATTATGGCGGAGGTGTTATAGAAGACGATACTCGAGCTGTTTCCTGGTACAGACAAGCTGCTGAACAGGGTCATGCCAAGGCACAGTACAATCTTGGACTTATGTACGATTATGGCGGAGGTGTTATAGAAGATTACACACTAGCAGTTTACTGGTACAGACAAGCTGCTGAACAGGGTCATGCCAAGGCACAGTACAATCTTGGACTTATGTACGAAAGTGGTAGAGGGATAGCAAAAGACGACACTCAAGCTGTTTACTGGTTCAGAAAAGCTGCTGAACAGGGTGAGGCAAAGAAGTAGCACAATCATTGCGGATGAAGCCAAAAATATACTTTTCTGATTGAGTGCTGGAAATAGTTTTGGTGGATTAACTCACGATGATTTATTTACATGTGATATCAATAATTATTGCTTGAGGGGACTACCCTGATGCGATATCCTGGTCGCGGGAATTTCATGGTGTGGCGCTTTATTCCGACAGGCCCTCAAAAAACCTACGAGGAGTTTGATTTTTTCTTTGAGACTGCACATCCGACTAAAGAGGAAATGGAGGCTATTAGCTACATCGACACCGTGCTTCAGCCGGAAGATATTGGACTGGTTGAGAGTGTGCAGCGCGGAATGCAAACCCCTGCCTATGATCAGGTTCGGTACATGATTGATCAGGAAGGATCCGGCCACAGTGAACATGCGGTGCATCATTTTCACAGCTTGATTATTGATGCTTACAGAAAAGCATGACCAACGTTATAAATTTTGTTAGCCCTTCAAAATAATAAGCTGATTTTAATATTTATTTAGTAAACCCACTTTACAATGACCGCTCAAACCGAAAGAAAACCTATAGACCATCACTTGGAAAAAGTTTATGGAGCTACAACCTCTGAGGCTTTAAGTGCTGCGTATTTAGGATGGGCAAAGGATTACGATACTGACGTAAGCAGCATGGGGTATCGCTTTCCAATATTGGGGGCGGCAATACTGGCGCGTCACCTACTTAAAAATGATGCAACTATTCTTGATGCCGGAGCGGGAACCGGTTTGGTTGGCGGTTGGCTACACGATTTGGGTTACACCCACCTTACGGCTCTCGATTTATCTCCGGAAATGCTGCATCAGGCCCGCTCACGTGGAGTTTATGGACAGCTTGAAGCGGGAGATATGCTGAAGCGTCTGCCCTTTCAAGATAACAGTTTCGAGGCGGTAATTGCGGTGGGGGTATTTACACAGGGGCATGTGCCACCTCAAGGATTAGAGGAGTTATTGCGCGTGTCCAGGTCCGAGGCTATTGTGGTAATTCCACTTATGAAAAACTCTTGGGAACAATTGGGATTTAAGGAAAAAGCGATGGAATTGGAAAAATCGGGTATATGGCAACGAATCGACCAAACCCCCTGGTACCCACCGATGCCAAATTCTTCCGACCATAAACATGACCTGGGAGCAGTCTTCGCCTGGTGTGTTCAATGATTTTGAGTTTATCCCACTAACATTAAATAGAAGAATATGTAAATTATGGGCCAACAACGTAGTTGTTTATGAAGATCCGGGAACAGGAGAAACTATTTTAGGAGTCATTGATCCGGAAATGATGGTGCCGGCAACCGGAAGAACTGACTTAGATGTTTTTGCAAAAGTGTACGAGAAAAATTACAAACTTCACTTGATTCAGTATGAGCTTAATTAGTATGTTTGGATGAGAAAAGTTTGCTTTTCACTGATCCTGTGTTACACTCGCTTTTGCAGCGTGATTGATTTAAAAAACAGAAAAAACTAAATCTTTTTCAGGTGAGCGGTTTCTACAATGGCAAAAGTAATTACATTCGCCAGCCAAAAAGGCGGAGTAGGTAAAACAACATCAGCCGTTCATTTGGCCACTGCCTTTGCACTGGGCGGTTATAAGACGCTCTTGGTCGACCTTGATCCACAAGGTTCCGTTCACCATTCTCTCGGATTAGACAAACCAGATGGATTAGGAATACGTGAAGTTTTTTGCACACCAAGTGTTTCGTCACAGGAAATTATCCAAACCGGCAAACACCAGAATCTTGACCTCCTGCTTTCGAATATTCAAGACCTCCTGACAGAACAAACTGTAAACAAAATAGCTGCTGATTATTATCATTTTTCACAATGGCTGGAACAAAATGCATCCAGTAGCTATGAATTTATAATTGTCGATCCACCCGCATCTACAAGCTCCCTCAGCATTAATGCAATGCTTGCTGCGAACCTCGTCATTGTGCCTCTGGAATGTGAAGCATTGGCCATTAAATCTCTCAAACGCTTTTTGCAGGCATTTAAGGAACTTCAGAGGACAATTGAACCAAGGTTGCGCCTGGCTGGAATTTTACTGACAATGTATAATGATGAAATTCTGACTCACCAGCAAATATGCAAACAGGTATACCAAACACTGGGCGATTCTGTTTTTGAAACCATTATTCCAAATTGTCCACATATTCTGGAAGCAAGTTCTTTAGGAATAGATGTGATACAGCGTCACTTGAATTCAGCCGGTGCAACTGGTTACATACGTCTTGCCAATGAATTGCTGGATCGCTTCCTGTTGCCAAAATCTCTGGAAGTTAGCTAGTGAAAACTAACTCCTGATAAAAATTTATCTATACATCCTGATTTTTCTCATGTAGGTGAACTTAGACTTGATTTACTGACAAACATATTCCTCAAAATCAGTAATGTTTTACAAGCCGTTATACTCCCAACTTCTTCTGATCTTAGTTTTTTTCACTTTTATTATTGGTGTTTTTCCTCTTGCTGCAGGAGATACCAATGATAAAGATCAAAATATTGATCCATTGCTGGCAAAGGTATACAAGCAGGAAAATGTATCAGAATGGTGGGTCAGTGAAAAACTGGATGGAGTACGCGCAATTTGGAATGGTGAAAAACTTCATTTTCGCAGCGGCAAACTAATTAGTGCTCCAGACTGGTTCACAGAAAATTTTCCTGAACAGTTAATGGATGGTGAGCTTTGGATGGGACGAGGAACTTTTGAAAAGCTTTCCGGAATTGTCCGCAAAATTCAGCCAAATCATAACGACTGGAGACAGGTTCGTTACATGTTATTTGAGCTTCCGGAGCATCCAGGAACTTTCACCCGGAGGGTCCGTAAAATGGTGAAATTGACAGAGACCCTAAAAATTTCCTGGCTCCAGCCTATACCTCAAATTCGCCTGAATTCAGAGGATGCTCTGCTGAATATGCTGGATGAAATTGTAACAAAGGGTGGTGAAGGGTTGATGCTGCATCGCGCTGATTCACTTTATCACAGTGGAAGAAGCGACGACTTGCTGAAACTCAAACCGTGGCAGGATGCAGAAGCCACAGTTGTAGAAATTTTACCCGGAAAAGGCAAATTCAGCGGAATGATGGGTTCATTACTGGTGACTGATGAAAGCGGCCGCAGATTTCGTATAGGTACAGGTTTCAGTAATAAAGAACGAAGAAATCCACCTGCTGTAGGAACTGTCATAACATACAAATTCACTGGAACCACAAAGAAAGGCCTGCCAAAATTTGCCAGTTTTTTACGTATATATCAGCAGTTTTGAAAAACCTGAAACCCCAACTAAAAACAGCCGGTACTGGAGCATGAGTGCAGAATTTTGAAATAGGATTTTGGACTGTACTGGGACTGATAATCGGCAGTTTTGTAAATGTTTGCCTTGATCGGCTTCCGCTGCAGTTTGCAGACAAAACAAGACGCTTGAGTTTGTTGAATGCACCTGAAATTTCCACTTTCCTGAAACAGCAACTCCAGGATCAATCCCTGAATTTATTCAAACCGGCATGTTCTTTTTGTTTTTCCTGCGGACATCAGCTCAAATGGTTTGAAAAAATCCCGGTATTGTCATTTATTTTAAGTAAGGGACGTTGCCGGAAATGTAAGTCCACAATCGGGTTTAGAACGATCTGGATAGAAACCATGCACGGACTGTGGTACGCCGGTACTGCCTGGTTATTACAGGGCTGGGTCTGGCCTCTATTTTACAGTATTAGCTTTTCATTATTGTTGATTCTGGGATACTGCTGGAGTTGTAATCAGGTTCGAAAGACACTGCTATCTTCAGGAGGAGTTTTGGTGATACTGGTTTTTTGCGTTAATTATTTTTGATTTTAAAATGAAAAAGCTGCTGCTGATATTACTCAAAATTGTGGTCGTCGGAACCATTTTGATTTACCTAGTCCGAAGTGGCCGCTTAAATTTTGAAAAATTGATGCTCTTCCGGGATGCTCCGGAAATACTCGCGATGATGGTTGCTATACTCATTTTGGCAGTGGTGCCTATGGCGACATTTCGCTGGTGGTTATTATTGCGTGCGATTGGAATACAAGTAAATCCGAAGCAGACTTTTGTGCTGACCTGGATTGGTAATTTTTTCAACACCACACTTCCAGGAGCGGTGACTGGAGACGTGGTAAAGGGATATTATGTGATCAAGGCACAAGAGGAAGATGGACGTACCAGAGCGTTTATGACACTGCTGATTGACCGGTTTGTGGGTTTGTTCGGTTTGATTGTCATGGCATTTTTTGCACTAGTCTTTAATTTTGAATTAATACTTTCTCAAGAACGACTTCACAGTCTGGCATGGATAATTGTTGCTCTATTTGGAGGAACGGTCCTTTTTTATTCAATTGTGTTGTTTCCATTTAAGGAGGGTCGTGATCCTTTCCTTCGACTGTTTCAGCGACTGCCTGCAAGCAAATTCAGCATCAAAGTCTATTCCGCATTCAAAAGTTATCAGCATCAAAAAACAACTTTATTCTTAACATTATTTTTGTCCATAGGCCTTCACACTTTAATTGCACTGATTTTTTTCCAGGTTGCACATTTGATGGGCATTAAAGAAATGGAATTGGCAACCCAATTTTTTCTAATGCCGATTGGCTTAATCACCGTAGCCATTCCAATTGCCCCGGGTGGAATCGGAATCGGTCATGCGGCCTTTGAGACACTTTACCAACTGGCCGGACTTTCCGGTGGAGCAGACATTTTCAATCTCTTCATTATTGTCCAGCTGGGAGTTTTTTTGTTGGGCGGAATTCCATATTTTCTTTACAGCAGCAATTATCAAATACCAAAGAATTCTAAAAAAATGTTTGTAGAAGAAGCTGAAAAATAACAAGACTTCGGTTTAATTAATCCTCTGCATGTAAAATCAACAGGTGTTCCTGAACGCATGACGAGAGGGCGTTTAAATCATAACCTCCTTCCAGCAGACTCATAATTCTGCCGCCTGCATATTGTTCCGCCAACTGCTTCAACTCCCTCGTCAACTCCCGAAAAGTTCGCTCTGTGAGATTAAGTGAAGCCAAAGGATCATCGCGGTGCGCATCAAATCCGGCAGAAACTAAGACAAAATCTGGCTTGTATTCCTCCAATTTTGGTTGAACCTGATCATAAAAGATCTGCAAATATTCTTCATCACCCATTCCTGGAGGAACGGGAACATTAAGAGTAAATCCGGCACCTCCGCCACTTCCGCGTTCATGGGCAAAACCTGTTCCCGGAAAACTTGTGCGTGGATCCTGATGAATACTGGCAAAAAATATATCGGCCCGTTCTTCAAAAAAATGCTGTGTCCCGTTTCCATGATGAACATCAAAATCAAAAATCAGAACCCGTTTGAACCCCATCTCTCTTGTCAAAAATTCTGCTGCAAGGGCAATGTTGTTGAAAAAACAAAACCCCATTGCAGATTCATTTTCTGCATGATGCCCCGGTGGACGAACGGCGCAAAATGCGTTATCAAGCCGACGTTCAGCCACCTCAATAACTCCGTCCAGCACTGAGCCGACAGCATGCGCAGCTGCATTAAAAGTTTGTGCAGAAATAATGCAGTCCGGCGTGTGGAGTGTTCTGGCTCCGCTTTCAGCCGCAGCTTCGACAGCTGAAATCAGTTTCTCTGAATGCAATAATTTTATTTCCTGTGATGTCGCAGAACGTCCCGACTGCAGTATTAATCTTTCAAGCAATCCCCCTGACTCAAGTTTTTCTTGTATCGCCCTCAAACGATTAGCGTTTTCCGGATGCGAGCCTGTATCGTGTTCAAGGTAAATAGGATTCGTATAAAATCCGGTGTTCATGTGGGTTCCATTTTTTACGGCAAGAGATTTTTGAAAAGTGAATGATGTAAAATTCTAGCTCAGTCTGACTTTCCTTCTCAAGACAAAGCATGTTCTGTGTCGTTTTTTATGCTTCACAGATTGTGTTTGAGATGCAGTTTGTTTAAAATCGAGGTAACAAATGCTATATTACCATAATTAACTGTGTATTTTCAGTTTGGAGACAGCAATGGCACTTTTAGAAATTCATACTTTTCCAGATTCAGTTTTGAGGCAAAAGGCTGAGCCGGTAACAGTTTTTGATCAAGAGCTTGATGAAACCGCACAATCAATGTTGGAAACAATGTACTTTTCCGGCGGAATAGGTTTGGCGGCCATTCAAGCAGGTATCCTGAAACAAATAATTGTTATTGATTTAAAAAGTGGTGAGGAAGACACCGAACTTCGGGAACCTCATGTTTTCATCAATCCTGAAATACTGGAAAAATCCGGAACTACTGTCTCTGAAGAAGGTTGCTTGAGTGTGATTGAGTTCCGGGCCGAAGTTGATCGTGCTGAAGAAATAACTATTGAATATCAAGACATTGACGGTAATTCTAAAAAACTTGAAGCCGAAGATATGATGTCTATTTGTCTGCAGCATGAAATCGACCATTTGAATGGTATTTTATTCATTGATCATTTACCTCTGCTTAAACAGAAAATGATTAAAAAACGGTTGACCAAACTCGCTAATGATGAGGCCTGATTTTGCGTCATTTTTTTTTCTGCACTATTTTTATTTATTTTTGGTTTGTTCCTTTTTTCGGTAGTAACTTTGCATTTGCTGAAGTTCAGGATTATGCACATGCGATTGTCACAACTTCCACAGGAAAGAAAATTTCTGTCGAAGTCGCAGACACAGTTGAAAAACGAAGCTTGGGACTGGGGAAACGTTCTGGTCTGGAAAATGGCTGGGGCATGTTGTTTGTCTTTGAAAAACGTAAACAGCATGGTTTTTGGATGAAAGATATGGAGTTCCCATTGGATATCATTTGGCTGGATAATCACAGAATTGCTTACATTCTCCGGAATGTTCAGCCGGCAAAGTCGGGAGTTATTCCTCCGGTAATGACACCTCCTGAGGCCGTAAATTTTGTGCTGGAAATTGACGCTGGACGTGCCGACGAACTAAAACTTCAAGTAGGTCAACGCTTGAAGTATCAATTTTGAACTGGTTAAACCAGAAAAAACATCAACATAATGTGCTAAATGACTAAATCACAAATTATATGCGTAGTAGACGACGAGCCGGCGATTCGGGAGACACTTGAAAATGTTCTTTCTGATGAAGGCTATCCGGTGATGTCCTGCAGGGACTCTGAAGATTTTTATGCAAAACTGGAGAAACAAACTCCGGCTTTGGTACTGTTGGACATCTGGCTCCCTGGAACGGATGGAATGGCAATTCTCAGTCAGTTGCGTGAAACTCATCCGGACATTCCCGTAATCATGATGAGCGGACACGCGGGCATCGATGCAGCAGTAAATGCAATAAAACTGGGTGCTGTCGATTTTATGGAAAAACCACTACGCCTTGAAATTTTGCTCGACAAAATTTCAATTGTTCTTTCCAATAAACCTCCAAAAAAAATCAAAGATCTGGCCTCAGATACTCTGCTGGAAGTAGCGAAGATTATCAATCCCATAATACCTTCTGGAGCAGTACAATTACAGGATTCAAAACGTCCCCAGCGAACCTTGAAAGGCAATGTTGTTTTGAATGGTAAAGGGCTTTTGACAGGTAGAAACACCGGTGTTATTTTAAGTCCACTTGATCCTAACTCCGGGATTCTTTTTCAAACATTGGATGATACATCTTTACCTGCACATATCACAAATATAGAAAATTTTTCTCAATCTGTGGCAAAGCAATCATTTAGTGCAAACTCGACTGTATTAGCTCGTGATAACCGTCTGGTACGGACAGTAGAACATTTGATGGCTGCTTTACATATGGCCGGAATAACCAATGTTTTAGCCAAAGTCGATGAAGAAATTCCCAACATTGACGGTTCAGCAAAGGATTTTAGTGAACTTATCAAAGAAGCCGGAATACTGGATCAGAATGAATCAGCAAAAGATGCTGTAGTTTTGGAGCCAATTCAGGTGGGGCGTAAAAAATTGGATGAAAAACACCTCTATGTGGAACCGTATGAAGGCTTTGAGGTTAAAATGCGTGTTGATTATGACGCTCCTATTGGAGAGCAAAAACTAACCTTTAATTCTGAAAAGGATTCTTTCAACAGTGATATTGCACCAGCAAGGTCTTTCAATACCTTCGAGAATATTGACATGGCGCAAAAAAAAGGAACTGTCGGCAGCGGCTATCTTGATTCTCATATAATCATGCATGAGGGAAAGGTCATCAATACAGACTTACGTTATCCGGATGAGTTTGTACGCCACAAAATACTTGATCTCATCGGGGACCTTTATCTGCTTGGATTTCCACTGCGAGGAAGAGTTGTTGCCAATATGACATCACATGGTTACAATCAGGCTCTGGTTCAAAAATTACATGTTGCACTGACAACCTGAGAAATATGCGCCACCAAGCTAGATCATACGCACTACAGGCCCTTTATCAGGCGGAACTGCTTCAAAGTAAAGCCATGAAACATGCTGATCGTTTTTTGGATCAACTTGAAACCAGTCCGGAAATAAAAGAATTTGCACGGGAACTGGTAGCAGGGACGCTCCAGCATCGCAAACACCTTGATCGATATTTGCGGCGTAACCTGGAACACTGGAAACTGAACCGTCTTTCCACCACTGTCCGGAATATATTACGTCTGGCAACCTATGAACTTTATCACCATCCGGAACTATCCCATAGTGTTGTCATTGACGAAGCTGTAGAACTATGCAAAGATTTTGTAGATGACACTTCACATGGTCTGACAAATCGTGTTTTGCAAAGAGTTTATGACCAAATAACAGAAGAGAGAAAAACCAAAGCCATAGCAAAAAAAGAAGAATCTTCAAAAATAAAGCCGGACAAAAAAACGCAAGAGCCGGAATCAAAATAAAAGCGTTAACAGTTTAGAACTCTTTTACGTTTTGGAGATATTTGGTAAAATACATCACTTATTCAAAATCACTCTTCAGCCAACTCCTTCAATTTGTTTCCAGTCACCCGGAACATAGTCCATTCATCCAAAGGAGATGCTCCCATTTTCTGATAAAATTTAATTGCCGCTTCATTCCAGTTAAGAACTGACCATTCCAAACGTCCTCCGCCAATTTCCCGCGTCCGTTGAGCTAATCGGCGGAGCAATGCTTCTCCAACGCCTTTTCCTCTGGCGCTTTCCCGCACATACAGATCCTCCAGATAAATTCCTGGACGTCCCAAAAAAGTAGAAAACGTGCGAAAATACAATGCAAAGCCCAAGGTTTTATTTTTGTCGTAAGCAATTTGCACTTCTGCCGGAGAATTTATACCAAATAGCGTTATCTTCAGCAACTCCTCTGTTGCAACCACTTCACCAGAGAGATTCTCAAAATCAGCCAGAGCTTTGATCAATTCTAAAATTTCAGGCACATCCTCTTCTTCGGCTTGTCGTATTTCAAAATTTGTCTTAATTTCTGTCATGTTGTTCTCATTTAGTGAATTCAAAATTGGCTGATAATTTTTTCATAGTTCCGGACTTCTTTCATATTATCGCGTTTGTGGAAACCCTGAATCAAAATACAGCATTTTTTCTGGAGCATCCGGATAGCGGCTAATCGGTCATCCGGTTTCAGTAATTCAGTTTTCAGAATTTTATTAATTGACTGTACACGGTAACGGTCAATCCCCCATTCTCTTTGTGAAAGCTGGTCTGCATGTCCTCCGTGGCGTGTCATTAATTTTTCGTTCAGTAAGGCCACCGGATGCTGAGCACAGAGCCGGAGCCAAAGATCATAATCCTCACAAACGGGCAGTCTTTCATCAAACATACCATGTACTTCAAGCAGTTCACGACGGAGGAGAACTGTTGAAGGAGCCATCAAACAAAGTGCCAGACTTGGCTGAAAAATCCAGCCCTCCCGTTTTTGATGCTTTTTTTTCGGGTTGACCCGGATTCCATTCCTGATCCATATTTCATCAGTAAAATGAATCGGAAATCCCTGTCGAATTTTGGTTTGTTCGATTTGCTTTTGTAATTTTTCCGGATGCCAATAATCATCTGAGTCCAAAAAGGCGATCCACTCGCTGTCGCTTTTTAAAACAGCAGCATTTCGTGCAGCACTGACTCCCCGATTTTCTACAAAAATGATCGAACTGATTTTTCCGGAATAGCGTTCAAAAATTTCTGCTGTAGAATCAGTTGAAGCATCATCTACCACAATCAGCTCATAATCCCGGAAAGTCTGTGTTAAAACCGATTCAATTGCTGTTTCCAGCCATTCGGCCCGATTCCAGGTTGGCAGTATGACAGTTACACTCGGCATGACACAATCATATAATTGCTCAAGTTAATGAATACTGAATCCATGATTTTACTTGACAAATTTTTTATACCCCCATAAGGTATAATACAAGTTGCTAAATAGTTTTTCTTTTGTCATTCCGGACTTAATCCGGAATGACAATGCAGAAGAATCGAAAGCGGCGCCGCATCCCAATGAAAATAACTCGCAGGATGAGAAAATCAAACAACATATGAGTAAGGATTTTGTGCGGTTTAATATAAATCCCTTGTACATGAC
>OFKC01000029.1_pt1 | contig 18835 bp, 14 predicted proteins | sample 1540411 | NCBI WGS metagenome assembly OFKC01 (sample SAMEA104347395, study PRJEB22522) | marine metagenome | biome: marine biome; feature: marine water body; material: seawater | collected 2015-09-01T00:00:00Z | depth 229 m
ATGTTGTACATTGTTGTACATTGTTGTACATCGTTTTATAACCTAAGTTATTGATATTAATATGGTAAACGGGTTTAATTCCAGTCTGCCCCGCCACGGAATCACAGTAATTCCAAAGGCTGGGGGCTTTCGACCCCAATTTGTCCACACTTTGCTCGACTATCCAACCGAATGAAAAAAACCATTTTACCGAATGTCCTTGATCTTACACCTGATACATCTTTGCAGATGATGAAAAAAAGTTTGACTGGGTCAAAAGTATGGACCTCGGAAGACCTTTCCAAAGTTGATTGGGAAATCAAATTCACTCAAAAAGCCTTGGATGAGATTCACTTAATGGCAGACATGATATATAGAAATCCTTTGCCACTTCATCTAAGAGAACCTGCCGAATTTGAAATTCCCGAATTGAGGCGGATTTTATCACAAGCCAAAAAAATTCTGAATCAAGGCTGTGGATTCTGCGTGATTGAACGGATGCCTATGGAAGAAATCCGTGAAGAGGAATTGATTGGATGCTATTGGATTATTTCACAGCTTATCGGACGGACAGTAGCACAGAAATGGGACGGTACAATGATTTATGACGTAACTGATACCGGACAGTCATTTAGTTATGGAGTCCGGGGTTCGTACACCAATGATGAGCTGTTCTTCCACAATGACAATGCCTTCGGAATCAGCCTTCCAGAATATGTGGGACTTCTCTGCAAGAATACGGCTCAAGAAGGTGGTGTCAGTCGCTTTTGCAGTCTCTATTCAGTTCACAACCGGATGCTTGAAAAATATCCGCGTCATCTCGAACGGCTTTACCGCTCCATGCTCTTCGACCGGCAGAAAGAGCATGCAGATGGTGCAGCAAAAACGACCTTGGCCCCTTTCTTTTCCTGGAACGGAAATCAGCTCAAGGCTCGTGTCAATGTTTCGCTGGTTCACAAAGGTTATATATTAGCAAAAATAGAAATGGACGATGAACTGAAAGATTCACTTGAATCACTTGCGCAGGTTGTCAGTTCCCCGGATCTTTGGATTGAGGCTCCATTAGATCGTGGGCAGATCCAATTTCTCAATAACCTAGAACTGGTTCATTTTCGCAGTCATTTCAATGATCATGAAGACCCTAGGCGTAAACGTCACCTTTACCGAACCTGGCACCGGAATACCGGAGCACGCAGCTATGATGGATAAGATGGATTCTTATTAGGAGAACGGACTTGATGAATGAAAAAAATTTGTTGATAGCTTTTAAAAATAATTAAAAATGGGGGATTCTCTGCTTTGTTTGAAGCGCTAAAACGGGGAGCGATACTCACCGCTGTAAAAGGACAGATGCTTATGTATGGGATGCGCCAGGAGTCTGGTCAGCAGGAGGGGTTACTTTCCTCCGGGACCTAGAAGTCATTTTCACAATTCCATCGGCTTTTCTGAAATCTTCCAACTCCTGGTGCAGGGTCATCTTCTGAGGGATCATATCAAACCAACCGCCCTCTAATCTTTTATACAACAACCCATCTTTCTGGCTGAAGTAAATATTCTTCCTAGTGGGGTGAGGATCCCATCCTTCAATTTTTTCCATGTCTCTCCTGATTGAACAAATAATTTTTCAGGACATTACTTCCACTGCCATCGCAGTTGCTTCACCGCCACCGATGCAGAGACCTGCCACTCCGCGGGTTTTTCCATATTTTTTCAAAGCCGAAATCAGCGTCACCAGGATTCTGGTTCCAGAAGCACCTACCGGATGACCGAGAGCACATGCTCCACCGTGTATATTTACTTTTTCAACGGGTAAATCGAGGTCTTTCATGGCCGCCATTGTGACTACTGCAAATGCCTCGTTTATTTCAAAAAGATCTACATCATTTACCTTCCAGCCAACGGATTCAAGCACATTGTTTATTGCACCAACCGGTGCAGTGGTAAACCATTCTGGAGCCTGAGCAAAACTGCTGTGACCAAGAAAACGCGCAAGTGGTTTCAAGCCGCGTTTTTCAGCAGTTGATTCACGCATCAAGATCAGGGCCGCAGCGCCGTCAGAAATGGATGAAGAATTTGCTGCCGTGACTGTACCATCTTTTTCAAAAGCCGGCCGCAATTTGGGAATTTTATCTAAGTCAGCGGTTAACGGCTGTTCATCCTGCTCAACCACCGTTTCTCCCTTGCGGTTTTTGAATGTGACCGGAGTAACCTCACTCTTAAAACTTCCGTCCTCAATTGCTGTTTTGGCACGTGTTAAAGAACGGATGGCAAACTCATCCTGAGCTTCACGGGAAAACCCGTACTTTTGTGCAGTTCTTTCTGCAAACACCCCCATAAGTGTACCCTTGTCAAATGCATCTTCAAGTCCGTCCAGAAACATATGGTCTATCATTTGACCGTGTCCAAGTCTTTGTCCGGAACGGGCTTTCTGCAAAATATAAGGAGCATTTGACATACTTTCCAGACCTCCGGCAACCATTACTTCATTGGTCCCGGCAAGTAACGAATCATGTGCCAGCATTGTAGTTTTCATTCCTGAACCACACATCTTGTTCACAGTGGTGCAACCGGCTGCATATGGAATTCCTGCCCCGATAGAGGCTTGACGCGCCGGGGCCTGTCCCATTCCTGCAGGCAGAACGCAGCCCATCAGTACTTCGTCAATATCTTCGGCTTCAACACCGCTGCGTTCCAGTGCGGCACGAATGGCGAAACTTCCCAGTACCGGAGCAGTAACGTCTTTTAGAACGCCCTGAAATCCACCCATCGGTGTCCGGGCCATGCCTACAATAACAATTGAATCTTTGTTGTTCATTTCATACCTTTCTATATAATTTTATGTTTACTTTTTACTTGCAAAAAAACGATATCATTCAATTGTTTTTGTTTCATTTCCAGAGTAATTACATAATGAAAATAAGGTTTGTGATACTTTAGAACACTTTTTGTTTGTCACGATTATAGCAGGATATAAACAAATTTTAAACCGGAAGGTCCAACGTGTGATGTGGTAAAAACACTTGAAAAATTGAACCGCCTGAGTTGCTTTGGACGTAGCGCAATAAGCCTCCATGAGCCTGAATAAGCCGGTGTGAAATCGATAAGCCCAGACCATGTCCTTCTTTTTTAGTGCTGAATAAAGGTTTGAATAATTGTTCCCGCTGTTCATTAGAAACACCTGAGCCTTCGTCTTCTACGGCAATTAGAGTATAACTTCGTTCAGGATCCAGGTTAGTTCCTGCTAGTTCCCACTTACCGCAATAACGCGTATGGACAGTAACAGAAGCATCAGCCTTTGAAGCTTCAGCAGCATTTCGAATCAAGTTCAAAAACACCTGGTGCATTTTGTCCCGGTCAGCCTGTATGTCTGGAAGAGACGTATCGAAACTGCGGATAAACCGAATTTGAGTTGCTGTATTTTGCTCAAACCTGATTACCGTATTCAGCAATTCATGTACGTCAAATGAAGTCAGTTCCAAAGGCAGCGGATGAGAATGAAGCAGCAGTTGTTTCAGCAAACGTTCAACTCGATCCAGTTCAGCCAGCATCATACCGGTGGAGGAGTTACTAATTTTTGACTTCTGCAGATCACGTTCCAGTAACTGGAGCATACCTCTTACTCCACTTAGCGGATTTTGTATTTCATGTGCCAGGGAAGCGGCCAATGTCCCCAGCGCACGTGACAACTGTTCTTCCTGCTCTCTGGCTTGAGTCTCTTGAAGAGTGGTGCTTTCCAGCAGTGTTATTACTACCTGTTTTACCTTACCGGTTTTGTTTCTAACAGGAGCAATCACAATTTCTGCACCCCGCTCCTGCAACGGAGGTGTTTTCAAAACATATCCTCCCATACGAAAAACATTTCCGGAGTTGAGGACACCTCTTATTTTTTCCTGAATCATGACATCTGCATGAAACAACTCCCTGCTTTGTTTCCCGAGAAGGCGCTGTGAGCCCTTTTGCCAAAATTGGGCAGCTGAATCGTTACAATAAACTACCTCTTCCTTTTGGTCAAATACGATTACTGCCTGTGGCAAATGGTCTGTCAGAGCGGAAATGAGTGCCTTAGAAATCATGAGCGGCTGGTTTTCAATAGTCGAAATATTCAAAAAATTCAAGCGCCCAGCTTAAGGTGAAATATGAGGAAGAACAAGTTATTAACGTGCTCCGTAAAATGGAGCAGTTGAAATGTGTAGCCGGGTATATTAAAATGCAGGTACGTTTCTCAACCTGAAAAATATAATGATTCAAAAAAATAATTTCCTCTCCGTTTACATCCCAAAACAGTCAGAATTGTTCGAGAATGAGCCGCAAAATTCGGTAGGAAAGGACATGCAAGTTGATGTTTTTAACGGGAAACATGACAGGTATGCAGTGATTGAAGCCTCAGCTGGTACCGGCAAAACGTTTGCACTCGTGGAATTGGTTTTGGAACTAGTGCTGGAACAGGAAATACCACTCAAAAGTATTTTGCTGGTGACCTTTACTGAAAAAGCAACTGCCGAGCTGCGCTTGCGTTTGCGAACAAAACTAAGGGAATTGTTGGAGTCTTGCGAAAAAAACAGTGCCTCTTTCCAAACAATTCCGGAGGGTCCATTTTGGGAAATTAATTCGGTCCGGAAAAAGCAGTTAAAAGCTGCCTTGCTGGATTTTGACTCAGTTCCTGTTTACACAATTCACGGATTCTGCAAACGAATTTTACGGGAATTTGCTTTTGAAAACAGACAACTCTTTGAGCAGCAACTGTGCGACACAAATCTGCTTTTTCCGGAGGTGTTTCGGCGTTATATACGCAGAGAACTGCTTTCCCGGAATACTCCGGTTTCTCAACTTTTTGCACTTTATGTAAAACACGCAGAAGGGAATCTTGACACGCTGGAAAGTGACATTAATGTTCTGCTTTCGAAGGATGGTAAATTCATTCCACTGTTGCCTCAATTTGATGTATTTCTTAAAGAATTCAAAAAGACCTGGGACGCTTTAACTTCCCGCGACCTGAGTTTACGGAAGCACAATGCTGCACAACATCCTATCCGTACTGCTTTCGAATCAACAGCACTAAGCGGGGGTTCCAAAAATAGAACTCTCCGGAACCTTGAACTACTTTTGGAAGCCCTGGGGGAAGCCCATTCTGGTACTACAATCCTTGAAAATCTGCTTGGCGTTTTTCAAATCGAACTCGAAACAGTTTCGAAACCAAAATGCAGAAAAACTTTGACATCCGGAGAACTGTGGCTTAGCACCGAAGAGTTTCCGGAACAGGAACGAAAGTGGATTGCTGCAGTTGAGGATTGTGAAAAATTGCTGCAGAGTTACAATTTTTCAGGAAGTGCAAATAAAATATTAAAAGCATGGTTGACACAGCAGGTTCTTAAAGATGTGTGCCGTGAACTTGAACAAAAAAAACTGGAGCAGGGAAAATTTGATTTTGACGACCTGCTGCGTTTGGTTGAAGAACAGGTTGTTCCTCCGGACATCAAAGGCTCCGCTGCAACACCCCTCACCCGGGCAGTTCGAAAAAAATATGCCTGTGCAGTTGTTGATGAATTTCAGGACACGGATCGTCGGCAATGGTCTATATTCCGTCATTTATTCCTTGAAAGTCCAGAACATCGATTAATCGTAATTGGTGATCCAAAACAGGCTATTTACTCTTTCCGTGGTGCAGATATTTTCACATATCTGCAGGCACGAAAAACGATTGAGGAAAAAACAGGACGCCTGCCGTTTACACTTAAAAAAAATTACCGCTCTTCCGAAAAACTTCTCTGCGGTTTGAATCAGATTTTCAGCGAAGAACGATGGTTCCCTGAAGAGCGCGGCATTTTTTTTCAGCAGGTCGGTTGCGGTAAACCGGAACTTGAACTGAAAGACCAAACACCTGATCGCAACGCCATTCATTTGCTGGAACTGTTACCTCAATTTACAGTTTCCGGAAAAAAGATTGCTGACCAGAGAAAGGCAGTAAATCCTAAAGTTTCTTTGAAAATATTGGCTGCATTCGATTCTTTGAGCGGTAAAAAGTTTTTTGGCAAAGAAGCTTTTTTGAAGGCAGTTAAACCTGTGTTGGATTTCAATTTGAGTGAATCCGATCAAAGTGTGATCTTGAGTTTATTTCTGGACGATCAGGCAGAAAATGCTACTCGTCGATTTGCAGAAGCAATTGCGCTTGAAATTAAAAATCTTTTGCGAATCGGATTTACCAAAACTGACCGACCGGTCTGGAAGAATGAAGAAGCAGAACGACCTTTGCGTGAGCAGGATATTTGTGTGCTTTTCCGCAAAAGTAAGGAAGGTGAAATACTGGGAAAAGCTTTACGCAAAAACGGAATTGACTTTGCGTTTTACAAACAGAAAGGTTTATTTGCCGGCCGTGAAGCTCAGGAAATCCTTGATTTGCTGGATGCAGTTGCTCATCCTGCAGATCATTCGCGTACAGCTAAAGTTTGGCTGACTCGTTTTTTTGGTGCAAAAATACAGGATCTTGGACAAGCACCTACATGGGATTCAGAATTTTTACATCAGCTTCAGGAATGGAAGTCGTTGGCGGAGGCCCGGAGGTTTAGAAGGTTTTTTGACGATGTTCTGCTGCAGACAAAATTGATCGAGCGTGAATTGCTGCTGAGTGGAGATGAGAGAAGTGTAACGAATTATGTGCATTTGTTTGAGGTACTGAACAAGCAGGTCCTGGAGCGGCACCTGGATTTGTTTGAATTGATTCAGTTGCTGCGGCGTTTCATTGACGGAAAAGAAGATCCGGGAGAAAACGAAAATTTGCTGCGACTTGAAAGTGAACGAAATGCGGTTCAGCTAATGACAATGCATGCCGCAAAAGGCCTGGAATTTCCAGTCGTATTTTTATTTGGAGGACTGACTGGAAACAAAAAAGACACGATGAAGTTTTATCATGATTCAACTGAAGAACCTGTCATAGATTTGCTCAGTTCAAATGTTCCCGGTGAACATCAGTGGCAGGCGGAAGCAGAACAGCAACGTCTGCTTTATGTTGCTATGACTCGTGCCTGCGGACGTCTCTATTTGCCATTTGCAGGATATTTAACGGGAAATTCAGGAAATCTTGTATGCAAAGTCAGTGACAGTTATTCATTGATTAACGATCAATTATCAACCATCAAAGAGCAATTATCTGCTGCTGTTGACAATTCTCCTTTCAGCAGCAGTATTGTCGGTACCTCTGCTTTGTACAAACAAGAAAACGTAAATGAAATTGAACAGGAAAAGTTGCGTAAGTGGAAACCGACTCATCTTCCTGTGAACCCAATTATTTTGGATGATTCAATTGAACCAGGTAAATTATTCAATCAACTCCGCTATAAAAAAAGGGGCTTTGTTTTAAGTTCCTTCAGCAGGATGAATAGAAAAAAGGAAGCACTGCAGGACATGGAAATGGAGTCTGCTTTGGTAGATGCTACGCCTGTAGAAATACGTACAGAAATTGATTTGGGAATGCGCCGGGAAAATGATGAAACCACCGAAATTGGATTGCCTTCAACTGCAGAACTGCACTCGGTTACCACAGAAAGAGTAGATGGGTTCCAACCAGAAACAAATAAAGATCCGCTTCCGGGGGGAGTTCAAACAGGAAATATGTTGCATGAATTACTGGAACTTGTGGATTTTAACACAATTCAAGCAAGTAATTCTCCCCAGGAATGGCTTGCTCATCCTAGCGTATATCGTCTGCTTGATTCGTTTAGGGAGCGTTATGGACGTTCTGTTGAAACATTGCCTCGAGTCGCAGAAATAATCTGGAGTACTTTGCGAGTGCCGGTGAAATTGGGAGAATCTAATGATGCTTTGGAATTGGCTGACAGTGAACGTTTTATAAGAGAAACTGATTTTTATTTTCCAATTCCTTTCAAGGTAAAAGGTAAAATGGACAAGGTGCAGGAGACACAAAACTACAGCTGGAAAGTCGATCCAAAAGTAGACGGCTGGAAAGTTGAAAAAGGATTTTTGCGAGGTTCAATCGACTTTTTATTTGAACACAAAGGACTGATTTATTTGCTGGACTGGAAAAGTAATCTGCTGTCAGATTACCATGTGGAAACATTGGAACAAGAGGTCAAGCAGCACTATGAACTGCAGCTGCAGATTTACACTCTTGCAACGTCCTACTGGTTCAAACTCGATAGTGAAGAAAAATATAACGAAAAATTTGGCGGCGTACTCTACATCTTTTTACGTGGAATGCCCCAGCACAAGGGCGTCTACTTCAAGCGTCCGAGCTGGAAGGATTTGAAGGAATACGAAAACAGGCTGCGCTTGGAAAATTATTAAAAGAGAAGACACTGGAATGGACAAGTAGTATTCGTGTTTCCGGATGCGTAGTAGTTCAAAAACAGAACCGTTAATTGCTGTTTTTTCTTTGAGAGTTAAGCCGAACTGTTTTTGGAGGGGCGGGTCAGTTGAAAAAAAGTTTCACGTGAGCTGTCTGTCCCAATTATAGCTGCACGGTCATTTGCCTGAAAGCGAAAATTTGCATCCGGGTTTGGTTCCAAGACATCATCCCGAATGACACCAACGACTGAGGAAGCCGTTATTGTCCTAATTTCAGACTCTCCAATCGTTTTACCAACCAGTACGCTTCCTGGTTTAATCATCATCCACTGCATGTCAAACTGGTTTTCTGCCCACTGGAGCTGCTCCAGGATTTCATCCTCTTCATTTTCACTGAAGAGAGAGGCAAACAAATCCTGCCGCAGGGATTCAGTGTAATGCTGGATTTTGGCGGCGGGAATATGCAAATGCACCAGGGCCTTGCGTGCCATTTCGAGTCCCGCCTCAAATTCTGGAATCACCACCTCAGAAATATTGAGCTTTTTGAATTCTTCCAAAAACTCAACGCCCGGAGCACGAGCCACCACCTTAATTTCAGAATTCACTTTTCGCGCATTTTCGACTATTGCCTGCGCAATCACGACTTCCGGAGAAGTAATGATTAACAGCCTCGCCGAAGGAGTCTCTGCCGCCTCTAAAACCACTTCGTGACTAGCATCCCCATAAATAACTGGAATATCAGCATGTTTTGCCCTCTCAACCCGAAGTTGATCCAATTCAATAATTAACATGGGAACGCTGAGGCGTTTCAGAACCTGGGCAATCCGAAAACCAACCCGACCGCCTCCCACTATGATCACATGATTTCGTAATCCGGATTTAGGATAATTGATGGTGTCCAACGGCTCATGCTTGAACCAGCGTTTACTGAGTGCATACAGATGCGCGGTTTGCCCGGAAATAATCGGTGTTAGAAACATCGTTATTATCGCTGTGGTCAAAACCAGTGAATAGACTTCATGGCTGATTGAGTTTGTGGAGACCCCAACCTGTGCCAGCACAAACGAAAACTCTCCCACCTGAAAGAGCCCCAAACCGACGGCTAGGGGCACCACATTTCCGTATTTGAAAATCCGGGCCAGCAACGCGAAAATAATGCCTTTACCGAGACTGACTATCAAAACAAGCATGAGAACCTGTTTCCAGTGATCCAGCAAAAATTCGGGATTGAGAAGCATCCCCACGGATGCGAAAAATAATAAACCAAAAAGATCCCGAACCGGAATAATGTCACTCAATGCCTGATGTCCATAATCGGATTCGCTCAAAACCATTCCGGCGACAAATGCTCCAAAAGCAAAGGAAAGCCCTACCAGATACGTAAGATATCCCACGCCCAAACCAATTGCAGTGATGGCAAGCAAAAATAATTCGCGTGAACCCAAATGGGCAATGTAGCGCATAATTAAGGGCAGCAAACGTGTTCCGAACAAAATCATTCCCGCCAAAAAAACAACTGTTTTCAGAATTGCGATTTCCAATGAAATCCAACCCAGTGAGGGATCGTTCAACATCGGGAGCAACACGATAAGGGGAACAACCGCCAAATCCTGTACGATCAACATTCCCACCATGACCTTGCTGGAAAGCGTTCCCAGCCATCCCTGATTCATCAAAGTTTTAAGCAGGACCATTGTGCTTGACAGGGAAACCAGCGCTCCAAGCCAAAGGGAGGATTTTGCATCCCAACCCATCAACTGCCCGATTCCGTAGCCCATTGCAATAGTCAGTATGATTTGAATCGGCGTTCCGATCAGTGCGATCTTTTTAACAGGTTTGAGGTCTTTGAGAGAAAACTCCAAACCAAGTGCGAACAGCAAAAGCGCAACTCCGATTTCCGCCAGCAGTTCAATTTCGTGTACGCTGGTCAGCGCGAATCCGCCGGTGTATGGACCAAACACAATTCCGGTTAGAATGTATCCCAAAATCAACGGCTGTCCCAGCCTCTGCATCAGGAGGCCGCTGAAAAACGCTGTAACAACAAGCAGGATGAGATCTGTAGCAATGCCCATAGAGTAAAAATGAATGAGAAATATTTTCTGGAGGTTTTTACAGGTTCAGTTTTTTCCTGCTTTTATTTATGCCCATACAAATAATTTGTCAATACAAAATCATTGACAGTAGTGGGGGTGACTTTGATGATTTCCTGGATCGCTGGTTTATTATCTGCAACGATTCCATCGTGCTTGAAGTCTAGTCGGCTGGATGTACAATGGCGACAGATGGAGGCCACATCAACACAGAGAAATAGATCTGTTCTGCCAACCTTTTATCCAGTAACTTCAGGATAGTAGATAAAATAATTTGGAAAGAGCCGACAAACTCAAAAAAAATCTGTCAATGATCAGTCTTGAAATCCGCTGCTGTAAATAAGATAGCCTTCTTTCTCTAAATCATTTTTTGAAACAAACCGAAGTGCGGCAGAATTGATACAATAACGTAACCCATCCGGTTTTGGGCCGTCATTAAACAAGTGTCCCAGATGAGAATCTGCTTTCTTGCTTCTGAGTTCAGTCCTTACAGAGAACCAGCCATTATCTTCTTTTTGAATTAAACTTGCTCCTTCAATAGGTCTTGTAAAACTGGGCCAGCCGGTGCCGGATTTATATTTATCTGTTGAACTGAACAGAGGTTCGCCTGAAACTACATCAACATAAATACCTTCTCTCTTGTTATTCCAGTATTTATTTCTGAAAGGCGGTTCTGTAGCATCGTTTTGGGTAACTTCAAACTGTAAAGGAGTCAGGATCTTTTTGAGTTCTTCCAAATCCGGTTTTTGAATATTGGATGTTTTATTGAATGCTTTAACCTCGTTAATTTTTTCGCCCCATAATTCTTTAAGCCTCTGATCTCGTCCACATCTAAAACGGTAATAAAGATATTTCAGGTTGCTCTTTATGTAGTAATTCTGATGGTAATCCTCTGCAGGATAAAATTCACCGGCCATAATAATCGGCGTTTTAACGGACTCTTTCAAAATACCGGATTTTTCAAGCAGAGATTTTGATTCTTCCGCCGATCGTTCTTGTTCTGTAGAAAGATAAAAAACTGCAGTTGAATACTCATGACCTCGGTCACAAAATTGTCCATTTTTATCAGTAGGATCAATCTTGATCCAAAATATTTCCAGCAGTTCTGCATAAGAAATAACAGACGGGTCAAAAGGAATCAACACTGCTTCAATATGACCAGCTCTTCCATAATTTTGATAGCTTGGATTTTTAGTAGTTCCACCGATATAACCTGAAATGACATCTTTTACTCCAGAAATCTTTTCAAAATCCGATTCCATACACCAAAAACACCCTCCGGCAAAGATGGCTTTTTCAAGATCTTTTCCTGCAAAAGTTGCGGGTGAAGTCAGGCAGCTCAGTCCAAAAATAAATAAGATAATAAAAAATAATTTACTCATACTGCTCCTATAAATACTTTAAAGTTCAGTTACCAGCAACCGTGTTAATTCTGCAGCAGGAATTTCACTGCAGCCGCTGATATTTTCTCCACACCAAAGTGGTGTAAAATCGTCAACTCCAACTGCTTCAGCTTTTGTACGTAAAGCAGAAATTGCGGCAGCAGCAAGCGGAAATTCCGGTGTATCGGCATTGATTGGACCAATTTCTTGGATGCTCCGGTTTTCGATTCCACGGGCCGGTCTGCCGCTAAAAATATTTGTGATGACAGTCTTGCGGGTTTTTTTACTTTTTATAGCTGCCCGTTGAATTTGACTGGTTTTTGTTTCAGTACAGAGCAGATATGCTGTGCCGATCTGGACTGCAGAGGCGCCAAGTGAAAGGGCTTTAGCAACATCATTTGCGGTTGAGATTCCACCGGCGGCAATTACAGGCAATTTGGAAATCCCAACAATTTGTTTTAAAAGCTCAAACGTTGCAACTTGAGTTGAGAGATCATTGTTCAAAAAAATGCCGCGATGACCTCCTGCTTCAAGCCCCTGGGCAATAATCGCGTCCGTGCCATTTGCTTCCAACCATTTTGCTTCTTCAAGATTGGTTGCAGAGGCCAAAACATATGCACCTAGATTTTTAATCTGTGCCAGCAAACTGTCTGCAGGTAAACCAAAATGGAAGCTGATTACCGGAGGTTTATATTCTGCCAGCAGATCTGCACTTTCCTGATTGAATGGAATACGTCCGGATCCTGTTGGAATATCACTCTTTTTCAAACCATATTCTTTGAAATAGGGCTGCAGAATTTTGCGCCATTTTGCTTCGCGCTCAAGATCTGGTTCAGAAGCAGTATGACAAAAAAAATTTAGGTTGAAGGGCTTGCTGGTTTGGGATTTGATGGCCTTCAATTCTGCACGAAGTGCATCCGGTCGAAGCATCGCACAGGGCAGGCTGCCCAAACCACCGGCATTGGAAACAGCAATTGTTAAAGCACTGTCTTGAACTCCAGCCATTGGAGCCTGAATTATGGGAAGTTCTGTACCGAAAAAAGTTTTGTTGAACTTGGTTTTGACCATGACAGAAAATTTTTGCAAACAAAGAGAGAAAGCATCGCAGTCTGTGCGAACCGAAAAATTAAAGAGAAACAGCTCTTAAAGTGAGTTCTCGCAAACCACAAAAACTAACCTCCACCCTGAAAGACTTTGAATTTCTTTTTTTTTGGGTAATGTGAATTTTCGGAACGATGATGGCCCAGATAAACTCCAACGCCCCAACCGATGAAGCCGTATATTAGAGCATTTGTAGTCGGCTCCCCGCCTATAATTTCTGTGCTCCAAAATCCTGCCAGCAGACCCAGCAAAGTGCCTGTTCTGACATAGTTATCCTGAAAAACAGTCATCACAAAAACCAGCAAATGTCGCATCATTTTGTTAAAAATAGAATTATCAGCACAGCTGACAGTAACTGCAGATCGTTATTTTCGTCGGTTGTCTAAGCTAAAATACTATAGACCTTATGGTTTGAGATAGTGCCAGGAACATTCTTGAAGAAAAATATATAACAAGAACCCCACCTATAAACAAATCACCCTCTCCCAGTATGGGATGAAAAAACATTGTCAAATTTGACGGAGGTTCCAGTTTTTCATCCAAAGGTCTCTTCTTTCGAAAGACAATCATTGCCACGAGTGATAGAATAGTTAAAGCGATCCAGTTTCCCATTTTATTTAATACTGAAGAAGAATTATGCAGTTTTGATCTTATCATTCAAAACGTCTCCTTGTATAGCTTATACGAGATGAACTAATGTGACAACGCAAAATATATGCAATCATAATCAAAAACTAATGCTTTTCGTAACTGTCTTTATATGAATGATGCCGTAGTAAAAAGTCCTGTAACTGTGTCATTACGAGCGTAGCGAAAAATCTTGTATAAGCAACCGCACTAATATCATTAAGATTCCTCCCTACGGTCAAAATGACAGATTAGATTTCAGACTTTTTTTGGGACCGTCAAAAATAACTTTCTGGTAATAATACTTAAATCTCTCGCTTTCGAGGACTACTGTCTCTTTCGAAACCGCATTGCGTCTTCAGTTGACAAACGATAATATGGAATACACATAAATGAAGGAGCATGTATGGAAATTCCACCATTATTTAACTTGACTGAAAAAGTTGCCTTAGTTTCCGGAGCAAGCCGGGGAATTGGGGCAGCCATAGCACAAATTCTGGCTGAGTTTGGTGCCAATGTCATTCTGACCAGCCGCAGGGCAGAAAATTTAAAAGAAGTTGAAACAGCAATTCTAAAGTCTGGCAATCAGGCTTCCAGCATGGTTTGCCACAATGGTGATCTTGCACAGATAGAATCACTTTTTCAAAACATTAAGAAAATCCACGGCAGACTGGACATTTTGATCAACAATGCGGCAACCAATCCTTTCTACGGTTCGGTCCTGGATGCAGATGAAGCGGCATGGGATAAAACACTGGATGTGAACCTGAAGGGACCATATTTCATGTGCCAGCATGCGGCAAAACTAATGCGGAAAAACGGAGGTGGATCAATCGTAAATGTTTCTTCGATAAACGGTCGTATTCCGATGCATCAGCAAAGCATTTATTCAATTACAAAAGCAGGCCTGATTTCCATGACACAAGCCTTTGCCAAAGAACTTGGGGGCGAAAATATTCGCGTGAATGCGCTGCTTCCCGGTCTCACTGACACTAAATTTGCCTCTGCAGTCACACAAAATGAAGAGCTGATGAAAACTGTTTTACCGCAAATTCCACTGGGCAGAATTGCCCAGCCGAGTGAGATGTCCGGAATGGTGCTTTTTCTGGTTTCTGACGCAGCTTCATACGTTACAGGCAGCTCATTCACAGTGGACGGTGGTGTATTGGCTTAGACAATAGTGCTGTACTTTCAGGGACAGGAAAAGCTTCGCTCGAATGACAGTTTTTTGTTCCAGCTGGAATGACAGTTTTGTGGTTTTCTCGAACTGGGTTCTTGTTTCGTGATTTCAGTTTTCTTGTAGTGTCAAAGACAAGCTTTGCGGGAAATCAGTAATTCAGAAATACATAGTCTACTGTCTTGGTAGGGAGTTGACATTCCCGCGCAAGCGGGAATCCAGGGGTGTGCTTACAATGAGAGAATATTACGTTTTTATCCTGACAAAAATAAATAGTATATTTGTTTCAAAAATATTTTCACCAAACAACGTGATGAATAAACAAAAACAAATAACCACAACAAACTAAAAGAAAGGGACAAAATGAGTAAAGCATTCCGCATTGAAAAAGATTCAATGGGAGAAGTCAAGGTTCCCCAGGAGGCACTTTATGGAGCGCAAACCCAGCGCGCGGTTGAAAACTTTCCGGTCAGCGGAATCTGCATCAGCCGTCCGCTGATTCATGCACTGGGCGTAATCAAACAGGGTGCAGCAAAAGTAAATGCTGAAATGGACAACATTCCAAAAGATGTGGCACACGCGATCCAGCTTGCGGCACAGGAAGTGATTGACGGCAAGCTGGACGAGCATTTTCCGATCGACATTTATCAAACTGGATCCGGGACGTCGAGTAATATGAATGCTAACGAGGTGATCTCGCACCGTGCGATGGAACTGGTTCCGGACTTGTCGGTCAAGGTGCATCCGAATGATCACATAAATTTTGGTCAAAGTTCAAATGACACTTTTCCGACTGCCATCAGGATTGCGGGATTTCTTGAAGCCAAAAACACTTTGATTCCGGCACTTAAATTTTTGAGGGAAACATTTTTGAAAAAAGGGGCCGAATATTCGCATGTGGTCAAAACCGGCCGGACACACCTCATGGACGCAATGCCGGTGACATTTGAACAGGAATTCAGCGGTTATGCACGGCAAATTGAAATCGGTATTCAGCGCATAGAATCAGCATTGCTTCAGATGGCGGAACTGCCGATGGGCGGGACAGCTGTTGGAACCGGAATTAATACTGATCCAGAATTTCCACCCAAATTCGCGGCAGAAATTTCAAAACTTACCGGTGAGTCATTTCGGGAAGCGGAAAATCATTTTGAAGCACAATCAACGGTGGACGCACCGGTTGCCATGGGAGCCCAATTAAAAACTCTGGCAGTCAGTCTGTTGAAAATTGTCAACGATTTGCGTTGGATGAATTCCGGACCAAACGGCGGGCTCGGAGAAATTCAGCTGGCGGCACTTCAACCGGGATCTTCGATCATGCCCGGAAAGGTAAATCCGGTGATTGAAGAATCAATGGCCATGGTCTGCGCGCAGGTAATCGGCTATGATGCTTCAATCAGTGTCGGCGGTTTGTCCGGAAATTTTGAGTTGAATGTGATGCTGCCGATGGTGGCGCACAGTCTGCTCGAGTCCATCCGCCTGCTGTCGAACGCATCCCGGAATCTCGCTGCCCGTTCCGTTTCAAAACTGCTTGTGCGTGAAGATCACATCAAGGCGCTTGTCGGAAAAAACCCAATTCTGGTAACAACTCTCAATCCACTTATCGGTTATGATCTGGCAGCAAAAATTGCCAAAAAAGCTTTTGCGGAAAATCGTGCTCTCAAAGAAGTTGCCCTGGAAATGTGTGATCTTTCAGAAGCAGAACTGGATAAAGCGCTTGATCCGACAAAAATGACCAAAGGCGGATTTGTGGAATAAAAATCAGCTTCCATCAATTTTTACGATTGGCCAGTAGGAAAATGATCCGTAAGAGAGCGACTTTTTAAATCATCGGAAGGCTGTCAGTTGGATTTTTTTCCAGGAGCTGCCGATCGTGAAAGTAGCGGATTGTGGTGTTGGCGGAAGCATGGCGCGCGTAAGACTGTACTTTCTGTAAAGGTTCACCCAGTTCCAATGCAAGAGTGATTGCTGTGTGCCGCAGATAGTGGGCGGAAATATTTAAGCCAATTGCTTTTCCGAGTCTGGCGACAATGTCATTGATACCTTTTCCTGACATTTTGTGACCAAGTGTACGGAAACCAAGAGAAGGAAAAACATTTGGTGCTGCAATCTTGTTAGCCTGAAGCATTTTGTGCCACTCTTCAAATTCTGCATGCAGTTCGTTTCTCAATTTGATACGCTGCTCCTTTCCGCTTTTTGTATGCCGCAGTACTGCGACGTGAAAGGAACCATCCTGCACTATATCTTCCCAAAGCAAATCTGCTGCTTCGCCGCGTCTTGCCGCGGTCAGATACAGAAATTTCAACACAAGACCATTGCGAAATTTTAACAGCGGCGCGATTCGTCCATCATAATGAATAACTTCATTTGCCTCAATCATAGCATTTAACTGCGAAACCTGGAGTGCGCCTTTACTGGCAGCAGAGTCAACTTTTTCTGCCCGAATGACAGAGGCTTTGAAAGGATTTTCTTTTAGATAGCCAAACTCTGTCAGCACCTTGCAGACTTTGCGCAGGGCACTCATGGTTTGGTTAATTGTAGATGGTTTTTTACCAGAGGCTTTCAACTGATTCTTGTATTCCAGCATACGCAGTGGATCAAAGTTTTCCAGTTCCTGCAACTCCCTGATATTTGCCCATTGCTGTAAATCCCGGAAGGCCCGTGCATAAGCACGCTGCGTGTTGGCTGCATATTCACCAAAAACCAGATTCAAAGCCTCTCCCGGTTCAAGAACGGGCTGCTTAACTTCCAGCGCTCTATTTTCCTGAGTTTTCAGTTCAGAATTTTGATCTTCGGTTAAAATAACTTCCATTTAAAATAAATTTCAAGGCTGAATCAGAATTGTTACTACATATGGCGGATGGCGAATTAAAAGCTCCATTGGCGGAGGCAGTTTCAGCTGATCCACAGAATCCATTATAATTTTATCAAACTTTTGTGAACCACTTGTTTTTAACAGTCGTCGTTCAATGACCTTGCCAAATTGATCAATTTGCAGACGAAGTCGTGTTTTTAAGTTCCTGCTGGACCGATTACGGTGTTTTTGTCGAAAGAACATTAAATCTTTTTTAATATTTTTCCAGATCAACTGATTGTAACGCCGCTGCGCAATTTTAAATTTTAGCAGTTCGAGCGGCAACATTGCCTTTCTGGCAGGTACTATTTCACTTTCGCTGATTTTCGGTTCAGGAATTAAATTTGTAACTTCAGTTTCAATTTTTTGATAAGGCTCTTCTTTCTTTAATGAATATTCCGGAGAAGATGATTTAGACGGTTGCTCTGGTTTTAAATCCAGCATTGCCGTTGGATGTACGGAATAACTCCCCATCCGAAGCACGATGCTTTTTAACATATCTTGCTGAGTCAATCTGCACTCTAAACAGGCTTCATGCTTTACACGCCACTTCCGGTTTTCTCCAATCAGAACCAGAGTAAGCCGAGTTTCCCTTGGTATACTTTTCAACAAAAACAAGCTTGTCTGCGGAAAATTTTTCAGGATCTTCAAGATGCATTTTAGTTGCAGACAAGATTGTTTATTGGTTGACTGTCTCAGTTTTTGAAGGGCTTGTTCAAAGGAAGACTGGTCACTGAAATCATAAGTCCGGGCTAATTCTTTCCGTAAATTATGAAGCAAGATTTGTTCCGAAACATCCGGTGCGGAACCGTCGCTAAGTCCCAAAACTACTGCATGCGGCAGGATATCCCGTGGCCAGGCTGAATGAGTTTGCAAAAAGAAAATGCACAGAGCCAGTACAGTATAGATGGAGAACCGAAAAGAGGGATTGGGGTAATGAGCAATGAACACAGAAAAGCCGGAAAAGTAATTGTTGTTAAACGCTACAGCTTTCTGTTATACAGCCGAATTGCACTTTTCGCAAGAAGTTGCAGAATAATTTATAAAGCAGATAATTACTGGAATGTTTGACAGATTTGACAATCTCAAGATCCTAACCTGAACTATTGCAAGCATCCTTTTTAGCTAAGAATTAAGATTCATGGAATTGGATTCTGGTAGCGTTGTTGTAAAATATTGTTGCGGCTCTTTTGGGATAAAGGAGAAACGCTATGAAGTAAAAAGTTTTCATAGGATTCTCTGTCAAGTTTGCTCCAGATATATGCCGGCAATGTAACTACGGCAAAGATTATTAAAACCCAAATAATTGCTTTAAGCAGTCCATGCA
>OFKC01000030.1_pt1 | contig 18456 bp, 12 predicted proteins | sample 1540411 | NCBI WGS metagenome assembly OFKC01 (sample SAMEA104347395, study PRJEB22522) | marine metagenome | biome: marine biome; feature: marine water body; material: seawater | collected 2015-09-01T00:00:00Z | depth 229 m
TTGTTTGTGTCCGTATGCAAATTTACGTCAGTTTGAAAATGGGATTCTGTGTTTTTGGTTTGTTGACCTGAGTTTCTGTTCAAAGAATAAAACACTTTTTTATTATTTAAGTAAACATAAACATCTCGTACATCATTAACATTGCTTACATTCCCCTGTAAAATCAAGGAACTCAAATCAGTTTCAGCTTCCACATAATTTCCGTCTTTGTCTTGCCAACTGACTCCCAGTAGCTCCGGTGTGACAAGTTTCTGTTCCGGAAACATATTGTTCAAATTCCAAAGGTAGACAATTCCTGGAGTACCAGCTTTAATATCAACCATCTCCAGGCTGATTTTTCCTAAAGTCCCGGCGTCCATTAAACTCTTAAAAAGAAAATAGTCTTTTTGTTTTTTATGAGGTTCGAGATTTTTCAATAAAAGTTTTCCTCGATTAATTCTAAATGCACCCTCAGTTCCTCGCAGTTTCAGCAACAATTCAGGAACAGTACTTTTGCTTTTATTTTCAATTTTAAAAGTAAGTGCAATGGTTTCTCCAGTTTGAACTCTTCCGTCACCATTACCACGACTGCCAAATCTCCCATTATCAAATATTTTCATCGTCAACCAAAAAGAATGATTTCGTTTCGGTGAAAAATGCAGTTGCCTTCGTACTGATTTTAATTTTTTCAAGTTATGATCAAAAAGCAGAATTTCTACCGGTTCTTGCTCCTCCATCATTCCCGCAGGAATTTTAACGTCAATGGTGCGGGATGTATTTTCTTCAGACACAAGTTTTCCGATGGGAAACTCCAGGCTATCCAGTATCCCGTTACTGGCCCGTGTTACCGCAATCAAACGTTGCGCATCAATTGTACAAGAATTCCGGAGATTAACTTTCACCCGTAAAAGATCTGTAGAAATCATTTCCGCAGACCAGGTTAAAATAAGCATTTCCGGAGTTGCTGATTTTATGAACGGATTCAAACTCCAATCAATTCCGTGCTTTGACAATGCTTCTGTAATTATTTCAGATTATTTTTGCTTTGCTTCCCTGGATATTTTCTGAATAACAGAGTTTGTATTTTTAGGATTCCACTGAGCTAGTAACTGTTCTGCAGTTTTGACAAATATATCTGTTTTTAATTTTTCTATCTTCAAATTATTATCAATTATTTCAGAATCTTCATTCAGAATTGGAGTATGTGACAAATAACTGATACTGAGCTCATCTAAATCATTTACCCTGTTTTCTGGATCAAAATCTGAAAGCAGATCGAACCGTTTTTCGGTAGTGAAAATTTCCTGCCTGCCAAGCTCTGTTTTCCCGTTCTTGAACTCTGGAACAGTAACGGGAATAAGCCGCAGATTCGGCATGACACCTATATTGTGAATTGAGCGTCCGGAAGGTGTTAAATACTCTCCTATGGTTAATTTCAGTCCTGAACCGTCTTTTAAATCCCAAAGTGTTTGAACTGTACCTTTGCCAAAACTTTGTTCGCCAATCACAATTGCACGCTCATTTTGTTTTAAGGCAGCAGCAACAATTTCTGCAGCAGAAGCGCTCCCTCGATTTATCAGCAAAACCAGTGGAATGTTCAATAAATGTTCTGCAGCAAAAAATTGTTTTGCGTCATGGACTGAGGAAACGACAGTCCCTTTTGTACTTACGATGCGTTTTTTTCCCGGCAAAAACAAATCACTGACTCGTATTGCTTCTTCCAGCAATCCTCCGGGATTATTGCGCAAATCCAAAATCACTCCATCAATCATGTTCAAAGAACCAAGCTTATTTTTAAGTTCCCGGGATGTGTCAATTTGAAAATTTTTTATACGAACATAACTAACAGTTTGCTTGCTGCTTGACAAATCATATGTTTCGACGCTTTCGACCTGAATATCTTCACGTAAGAGTTCAAACTGCAAAGCCTTTGCATGTCCCCTACGTAAAACACTGAGCGTAACAGGTGTTCCAATATTTCCCCGCAGGCGATGAAGGATTTCATCAAGGGTCATGTGTTCAGTTTTTTCTCCGTCAACTGCCACAATTCTGTCAAGCGGCTTCATTCCGGCAAGTGCTGCGGGACTGCCGTCCATTGGTGCAATTACAGTCAGTTGATCATCTCGTGTTCCAACAACCAGACCAACTCCGGCAAATTGACCACCAATATTGATGTTGAATTCATTATAAATTTCCTGCGGCAGCAAAACTGAATAGGCGTCTAACTGATTCAATATCCCACGAACGAACATCTTCTCTATTTTTAACTGTGTTAGTTGTAGATTCATTTCTAAAAGACGTTTCAACAGCAGTTGCAAGACAATGTGCAAATCATACAGCCCTGCAATTTTTGAAACCGGTAAGAGAGTTTTTTCGGTTTTAAAACTTATGTTCAAAACTGGACCCAACGTTTTATCCTGCAATTCAGGTACAACTGTTACTTCCGGAATCATCCGCCCAAGTTCTGTCAATGCGCCTTGAAGCAAGCTTTCAGGATCAAGTTTTTCTGGCTCAACATAATCCAATTGCAGATGCATCAGCACTTCTGCCAGCAAAGGAGCTTCTGGTGGAGGCTGCACTGCAGCTATCCCCCTTTCCCGTGAACTTCCCAAAATACTGCAGCTTGCCAAAAACAGTGACAGCAGAATTACGAAACATTTGAAATGTATGTTATTCTTTTTCATTTTGTAGGGCAGTATTGATTCTTGTCCTGAAGTGTTTTTTGCAAGTTTCCTAAATCTCATATTGATGATTCCAGCTTTTACTTGAAAGTGCAAAGAGTCTATGTTATTTATCACATCACTATAAATTACCTGTTAGATAATTTTTTAACACAGGAAATAATAAACAAATGAACATTGGATCTTTACTGCCAAGACATGCCCGTTACCGTTCCAAGCACCTTGCCTTTGTTATCGGTGAGGAACGATTAAACTTCTGCGAACTTAATATTCGTGTAAACAGGCTGGCTAATGCCTTGCTGGCTGCCGGCATTCTAAAGGGGCAAAAAATGGCGACGGTTCTGCCAAACTGTGAAGAATTGATGCTGCTTTACTGGGCTGCAGCAAAAACCGGAATCGTAATTGTACCAGGCAGTCCTTTACTGCAGGCTTCCGGATTAACGACACTGCTCCGTGATTCTGATACAGAGATTGTTTTTGCAGATGCATCCTTTGCAGAAACATTGCAGAGCATAAAAAAAGATTTACCAGCTATTCAAAATATGCATTGGATACTCGTTGGTGACGGCAAAAGGCACAGCAGTGGACTTACAGTTTCCGGATTTAAGTCTTATGCGGATTTTATTTCCGGAGCAGAAGAAACGGAGCCGCCGGATGCCAAAATAGTGGATGGTGATATCTACAACATCATGTATTCAAGTGGTACAACCGGTGCGCCTAAAGGGATTATTCACACTCATTATGTCCGTGCGAATTACTGCACCCATTTCGCCTCAGCCTGGCGTATGTCTCCGGAAAGCATTGTGCTGCATGCCGGAGCGATTGTTTTTAACGGAGCAATGCTGGATTTGATGCCATGGATGTATTTGGGAGCAACTTATATTTTACACCACAGCTTTGATGCAGGAGCAGTTTTAAAGACAATTGAGGAAGAAAAAGTAACGCACATCGTCATGGTACCCGCACAAATAATGGCCCTGCTCAATCATCCGGAATTTATGCCGGAAAAACTGGGTTCGCTGGAAATGCTTCAGAACGTAGGTGCTCCATTGCTTCTGGAATACAAACACAAATTGAATGAAGTACTGCCGGGAATATTTTACGAATTGTACGGTGTCACTGAAGGTTTCTTTTCAGTATTAGATCGTGACGATGCCCTGCGCAAAGTCGGATCTGTCGGATCTGCCCCATCATTTTTCGACATCAGAATTCTGCGTGAAAACGGCGAAGAATGTGAACCTGATGAGGTTGGAGAAATCTGTGGTCGGGGTCCAATGATGATGCCCGGATATTACAAACGTCCGGATTTAACAAAAAAAACTATTGTTGACGGCTGGCTTCATTCTGGAGATTTGGGTTTTATTGATGAGGACGGTTTCCTTTTCCTGGTGGATCGTGTTAAAGACATGATCATCAGCGGAGGTGTCAATGTATATCCCAAAGATATTGAGGAAGTAATAATCCAACATCCGGCGGTTTCAGAAGTTGCAGTATTTGGAATTCCTGATGAAAAATGGGGAGAAATCCCGATTGCCGCTGTCATTTTTCATAAAGAGCAAAATGTTGTTGAAGAGGATTTAAAAACCTGGATCAATCAACGTGTGGACGCAAAATTTCAGCGTGTGGCAGATGTACAAGTACTTGAAGATTTTCCGCGAAATATTGCCGGTAAAACACTAAAGCGTGAAATGCGTGAAATCTATGTTAACAACTGATTCTTTACACATTAGATTTTCAGTGGGCTTTCTCACTGAATTCTAAGTAGATGGAATACTGATCATAATTATTGGTAACCCTGTTTATTTCACGCAAAAGATTTCATTGTACATTTACCCTAATTATATGCTATAATTTTGCCCGATAATATAACACTACTTTAGTCAAAATCCTGAGGTTATTTGAGCGATAGCAGATTATTTAAAAATTGGGACCGCGCATTACTGGTTTCGCTGCAGTTACCACATAGATCAAATTCAGAGGTCCAGAGTTCACTGGATGAGCTCTCATCACTTGTCTATTCTATCGGTGGGAAAGTCACCGGACAAATCGTTCAGGCCCGCACACAAATACATCCAGCATATTATTTTGGAAAGGGTAAGCTCACTGAAATTAAATCCAGAATACACATTGATGAGGTGGATGCAGTACTTGTTGACAATCCACTTAGTCCTAAACAAACGCAAAATTTAGAAAATTTATTGGACTGCGAAGTGCTGGATCGTACCCAGGTAATTTTAGATATTTTTGCAAAAAATGCCCGTACCAGTGAGGCAAAGCTGCAAATAGGCTTGGCTCAGTCTGAATACTTATTACCACGTTTAGTGGGTTTGTGGAAACATCTTGACCGGGAACGTGGAGGAATTGGCGCATCAAGAGGAACAGGTGAAAAGCAGATTGAAAAAGACAGACAATTTTTGCGCCAGCGAATTACTCGTTTCAAAAGTCAGTTAATACGTGTAGAAAAGGAACGCAACACTCAGAAGCAAAGACGCTCCAATTGTTTGCAGGTGAGTTTGATCGGCTACACCAATGCCGGAAAGTCCACTATAATGAATGCGCTCACCAATTCAGGTTTGTTAGTTGAAGACCGTTTGTTTGCCACGCTCGATTCGACAACGCGTCTTTTAGAAGAGGATTCTCGACCCAAAGTTTTGCTTTCGGATACCGTTGGTTTCATCAGTAATCTTCCACATGAAGTAATAGCAGCTTTTCGTTCCACATTAGCCACCGTGAGAGATGCAGATCTGCTGCTGCAGGTTATTGATGCCGACGATAACATCGAAGAACATTTGCAAACAACCTCTGAGGTTTTGGAAGATTTGGACGCAGCCTGTATTCCAATTATTAAAGTATTTAACAAAATTGACCGGATCTCCCCTACACGTTTACTGATCTTGGAGAAATCTTTTCCGGAAGCAGTATTTGGTTCCTGCGAAAATGGAAGAAAAAACGGATTGGGAAAAAATTCAGCTTTTGTTGAACAATTAAGAAAACAGATACTGCTATTTTTTAATGAACGAATGAAAACAATGACAATTCGTCTGGATTATCAGCACTCACAGAAGTTAGCTAATATTTACGAATTGAGCAGGGTAGACAACATTGATTACCAGGAGGAGGGCATTTTAATGACACTAACAGCAATTCCCGGTAATTTGGAGCGTTTACGACATCACTTAGGAAGTGACTACACAGAAATGAGATAAACTGTTCGAGGTTCGGGTTTTAACAAAGGAGTTTTAACAAATAATAGTATGCACCTTATTCCGCGTAACTTACGTGGACTGTTAATAGCTGACTTTCTGGACGTTCAATCAAAACATTAAAAGACTTTAAAAACACTTATATTTAAATAAATTTAAATGGAAAAATTTGTAGTGCATGGTGGAAATCCTCTCTCTGGAAGCATCACTCCTTCAGGCAACAAAAACGAGGCTCTCCCTGTTCTTGCGGCAACTTTACTGGCACAAGAACCTGTTATTTTACATAACGTTCCAGACATTCTTGACATCACTATTATGCGAGGACTGTTGGAAAGTCTAGGTGTAGAAGTAAAGCAAATTGATAAACATTCATTTAGTTTTGATCCCGGTAATCTTCAATCTGCCAATCCTGATTCAACTCAAGCCTCTAGGATTCGTGGATCGTTCCTCCTTGCAGGGCCCCTTCTTGCCCGCAAGAAATCAATTGTTTTGCCTGCTCCAGGGGGAGACAGAATTGGTTTACGACCTGTGCAAACCCATCTTTCGGCACTGGAAAAGCTTGGTGCCAGAATTGATCTAAATGAAAATGGGTTTTATCAGATGCAGACCTCTGGTTTAAAAGGAACACAAATTTATCTTGATGAGGCCAGCGTCATGGCTACAGAAAATGCGGTCATGGCTGCAGTTACAGCACAGGGAAAAACAAATATTTACAATGCGGCTTGTGAACCACATGTTCAGGGACTGTGTCATTTTCTGAAGTTGCTGGGAGCAAATATTGAAGGTATAGGAAGTAATTTACTGGTCATTGAAGGCGTGTCCGGATTGAGTGGAGGAGAGTACACGATTCAGCCGGATCACACTGAAGTTGGTTCTTTCATTGGATTGGCCGCTGTTACTGGAAGTGAATTGCGCATCAGGAATGCCGGAGTGCAATATTTACGTATGACTCAACTAATGTTTGAAAAACTGGGAGTAGAAATTCAGGTTGAAGGCGACGATTTGCTTATACCAAAAAAACAAAAACTCATCGTCAGGAAGGATCTAAGTGGAGGAATCCCAAAAATTGATGATGCACCCTGGCCGGGGTTTCCAGCAGATTTAACCAGTATTATGACAGTAGTTGCCACACAATGTTCCGGTGCGGTTTTGATTTTTGAAAAAATGTTTGAAAGCCGTTTGTTTTGGGTAGACAAGCTGATAGAAATGGGAGCACAAATTATTCTGTGTGATCCGCATCGAGCAGTTATTTCAGGACCTACGCCACTCAAAGGGGCAAGGGTTTCTTCTCCGGATATTCGGGCAGGAATGGCTTTATTGATTGCAGCACTTGGTGCAAAAGGCATTACGGAAATTCATAATATTCACCAGATTGACCGTGGATATGAAACAATTGACAAACGGCTTAATGCTCTGGGCGCCAAAATTATGAGAGTAAGCGAGTAGTGGAAAAATGAAAAAAAATAAGAATTTATCTTCGGAGCAAGCAAAGGTTTTGGAGGAAGAACAACAACTTCTGCTCCTTGTAAAACAAGGGCTGCTTATGTTTGCTGCTGAAGATAAAGAAAGGAATATAAGTAACCTGCATTTGGATAATATCATTGAGTTGCGGGATTCCCTTACAGATACTTTGCCCGAAGATGTGCCTGCGGTTATGGCGCAAATGGAAAGGATGGTATTACTTCACAGTCAACAGGATTCACACAATGCTGCTTTTGGCTTTAACCAGGATGTTCCATATTTTGCACATATCCGTTTGCGTGAAAACAAACGAGAACGGGATTTGCTGATAGGAAATCAGAATTGCTTTTCCACACACTTACCCTGTCCAATTGTTGATTGGAAAAACGCCCCAGTTAGTCAGATTTTTTACCGCTATCATGAAGGCGATGAATACGTCGAAGATATTGGTGAAAGCGAATTGGAAGGTGAGTTGATAACGAGAAGAATGCTGCTGATTGAAAACGGCATTCTTATGCGAATAAACTGGCCTGGAGGTGTACTTGAAGACTTATCTACAGAGCCAGATAAACATAATAAATGGCACCTGGTCAGTCATAAAGCACCTCAGCTTGAAAGCGGCCAGGACAAAACCCTGGATGAACTACAACCACCTGATAAATATACAAGCAGCAATGGAAAAACAACAGACCTCAATTTTTCCGGTTACAGGGTGGACAAGCATCTGCGGCAAATTACTGCGCTGGTGGATCCTGAGCAATTCGAAGTAATAACACATTCTGAATACGGGATTGTTCTGATACAGGGAGGTGCCGGTTCTGGAAAAACCACCGTTGCCCTTCATAGACTGGCATATTTGATGTCAAAAAAGCCTCAATACTTTAAACCAAAAACTGTCCTGCCGATTGTTTTCGGACCGGCTTTGGCAAACTATATGTCCAGGGTATTGCCTGCATTGGGCGTTCATGGCGCAAGACCACGTACTTATCATAAATGGTTGTCCGGACTGCGTATCCGCATGCTGCCCGAATTACCGGTTCAATATGCTGAAAACACTCCGATGGATGTGATCGAACTTAAGCGTCATCCGTTGTGGTTGAAATACTACCATGAAGAAATACAAAACCGGACAACAAAGTTCCGCGAACTGTTTGAGGATAAACTAGCCAAAGTCGAGGGATTGGAAATTTTGCTCAAGGCTTGGGATGCAATGTCTGATACAGCTCTGATTCCACGCCTGCAGAATTTGGCAGGTTGGTCAAAAGGTGAAGAAACAATTCAAGGTGTACCACAGCTTTCCAGTGCCAGAATGGAAAAACAACTCCAAAATGCATTAGAACAGGCATTCCCTGAGCTAATGGAATCCCCACATTTATTAACTACTCAAATTTGGAATGATTGTCTAGTCAACCGGGAATTGTTATTTGAGACAGTTGAGAGGCTTGCACCTGGTGAATTTAATGAATCTCAACTCACCGGCGTTTGGTCTTGGGCAGTCAGACAATATCAAAAGCGTCAGGAATCAAAAGAAATTGTAGAGTCAGATCTGGTTTCGTTGACCGAACAAACGGAAGACTTCTTTAACGAAGATTTGAATTTCACAGATGAAAAATCCTCGCTTGATGAAGAAGATGATACTCTCTTGCTTTTACTATATCAACTGCTGTTGGGACCTTTGAATCGTAAAAACGGCAAGCCTCTCCAATATACGCATTTGATGCTCGATGAGGCTCAGGATTTTGGTTCACTTGAGTTTCAGCTATTAGTCAGTTTAACTCCGGAAAATCTTCCCAGTGTTACATTGGCAGGAGATTTGGATCAGCGCATTATGGTTGGACGTAAACATGAAACCTGGGAAGAGTCACTGGGCCATTTGACATTACCCGATGGCTCAAAACCAGATGTGACTGCCCTGGCTCCTTTAAAAATTGGTTACCGTTCTACTCATGAAATAATGACAGTTGCAAAAAAAGTTATTGGCGAACATAGCGTAAATACAGTTTGGCACTCCACACGACATGGTGCTCCGGTTGATGTTTTCCGTTTCAAGGAACGTGGTGCAATGGTGGCATTTCTTGCAGACACATTGAAAGACCTGTCTATTCGCGAACCACTGGCCAGTGTGGCCGTGCTGACACGGACTCAGGAATCTGCAGAGAAGCTGTTTGATGGTTTGCAGCGCACAGATCTTTCTCAATTGCGTTTAATCAGAGATCAAGAGTTTACATTCACACCTGGTATTGAAGTTACAGATATCACCCAGACAAAGGGCCTGGAGTTCGACTCAGTCATCATCGCGGATGCAGATGCTTCAACATATGGACCGGACATACGATCTCGACAATTGTTGTATGTGGGAGTTACACGCGCGGCACATCAACTTTGGCTTCTTCACTGTGGAAATCCGTCATCGTTGATTACCGGGATCTTGGATAAGTAGAATCCGGATTAAAATCAATTTATGGTTCGACGAATACTTTTTGATCTCCTGGATTCACACTGATCTATACTGACTCACTTAACCAAAATTATTAATGCTCTAATGCAGCCAGTTATTAACAATCAAATCGGCAGTTTAAAAGAATCTGCCACTTTATTCATTAACCAGCTTGCCTTAAAGTTACGCAGTGAAGGGCAAAACATCTGTCACTTGGGTTTTGGTGAATCACCATTTCCGGTACCCGAACCTATGCGAATTGCTTTACAGGAAAACGCTTACCGCAAACAATATATTTCCGGATATGGATTACCGGAATTAAGGAAGGCAGTTGCAGGATTTTTTAAAAGTGAATTTGGCTATAACTACTCATTTGAAAAAATATTTATTGGCCCTGGAAGTAAGGAACTGATATTCCAACTAGTTTATTTATTGGAGGGCCCCCTCATGGTTCCCGCTCCGAGTTGGGTCAGTTATGGGCCGCAGGCAAAGATTCGCTCGAAAACATTCATTCCAATTCCAACTGACCTGAAAAACGGATACCGGTTACAGGCAGAAGAATTGGAAAAAACATGTTCCGGTCTGAGTTTTCCGCAAAAATTATTAATTCTTAATAATCCTAGCAATCCAACAGGAAGTGTACATACTCCGGAGGAATTAAAGGATTTGGCTGAAGTATGCCGGAAGCATGGAATAATTGTAATTTCGGATGAAATTTATGCGCTGATTAATTTTGGTGAACAACCCTTTGAGGGAATTGCCAAATATTATCCTGAAGGAACAATTACAACAAGTGGTGTTTCAAAAGCCTTTTCTGCTGGAGGTTGGCGTCTTGGTTTTGCGATGATTCCGGATGAATTAGCTAAAATAGTACCGCCATTATCTGCATTTGTGAGTGAAACTTTCAGTTGCGTTAGTGCCCCAATACAGTACGGAGCACTTTCGGGATTTGAAAATTATGATTCGGTGAGGAAACATGTTGAGCGCTGCCGAGATATTCATTGTGCAGCAGGTCATTTTTTACATCAGCGATTCACGGAAATTGGCTTGAATTGTCCAAAACCTCAAGGAGCTTTTTATCTCTTTCCTGACTTTGAAAATTTTAAAGAAAAACTTAGTTCCCACGGAATCACTACGAGTGAAAAATTGAGCAGACTTCTATTGGAAGAGACAGGTGTTGCATTGCTTCCGGGATCAGATTTTTATATGCCGAATGACTTTTTAGTAGTACGTGTAGCAAGTGTAGATTATGATGGAGCGCAGTTGCTTAATAATTTTCCAGAGAAAAATCAGCTCACTCCGGAAATGTTTCCAAACCTGTTTCCAAAATTGGCGGATGCAGCTGAGCGTATTGAAAAGTGGCTTAGTTGAACATCATCCAGCAAAATATGCTAAATTTAATTCATAAAATGTTTACCTTGATCTTAAATCAGCAAGGGCTGGTAAACTCTGTTTTCAGGCTCACCCGAAATGCTTTGCTGTATAAAAATACAGGCACCATATCATACAGATATAAAGCTTGGAAAGTAAACCGGTTTAAGAGAGAAAACTACGGTCACATTGCAATCACGCAAAGACGCAGGTAATAAGATATTTAAAAAAAGGTTTAAGTATGAAGTCAGTTAAAGGCTATTTGGGATCTGATGTACGAATGGATGGAAGTCTCGAAACTAATGATAGTATTCGTATTGATGCCACCTTTGTCGGAAATGTTTCAAGCAGTAATTCTGTCGTAGTTGGAACTCTAGGAAGAGTGATGGGGGAAATACAAGCACCTGTGATCAAGGTCGATGGTTGGGTTGAGGGTGATCTAAAAGCTGGTAAGCTGGTAGAAGTTTTAGGTAATGCACGTATTAAAGGAAATATTTATACTCCAGTCGGTGGTTTGAAAATGAGGTTCGGTGGAGAATTCAAGGGCAAATTTATCATGCATTTTACTAAATAGTAATGGAGCTTCAAACAGGCAGTTGCAATATTTTACTTTAAGCAACTGGATTCGGTGCAGGTGGATTCCGTGCAGGTGAATTCGGTGCAGATAGATTTTTCTTTGAACTTGTCTTTTGAACTGCTTCAGGGACCGCAGTAAGCACTGGCTTTTCTTTTTTGGGAGAACCTTCTACAAGCTTTGAGGTAGGTAATTTAGCGGGTGTCGGTGTCTGAGCAGACTGTGCTGTGTAAGTTTTTGGGACAGGATTGCTGTCGGTTCGCATAAAAACTGCAAATTTTGGCTGCCGCAGCAACTTGAGTAATGCTGGAGATTTGCTTTCATCCCTGAGATTGTTCGTGATCATTTCCGGAAGATTATCCAAACTTTTCAATTCAATTGTTTTCGCCTCAGGAAGAATAAGGAGCATTTGCCGGTCTGCCTCACTCATTAAATCAATTTGTTTCTTAATTGCGCCTACAAAACCCTCGATAGCAGCATCCGGAAGTTTTTCCTGGATCAGCAAGTTTTCTATTCTTGAGAGTACCTTTAAATACTGTGAAGTCTCATTACGTTCAGCACCTTTTGCTGCTACTGTATTTCCGTCGGAAGTAACTGCTTGAGCTTTAGAACCAACGGTTGTAGATCTCTCTTTACTTTGGACTTGCCGCTCCAGGCTAGTTTGTTTATCTGTTGTAGTGTTAGATGCTACTTGCATAGTTAATCATGTGTGTTAGTGCAATTAGGTTTATTTATAATTCACTGAACTAGTTTAATGCATTTTCTACGACTATTTTGGAATTCAATATTTAAGCCACAGAGATTGTTGTGTTTTGATCTTTGCTTTACGTGTACAGCTTGAACTCGTGTGGTAGTTAGCTGATAATGGATATTCGATATTGTTTGAAATACATAAAATATGAAAAGATATCAATGGAACGCACAAGATTATGAGAAACATTCTCTAGCTCAGCAAAAATGGGCCAGAGAACTTTTAGACAAATTATCACTTCATGGAACAGAGGATGTGCTTGATATAGGTTGCGGTGACGGAAAGGTAACCGCCGAAATATCCAGATTAGTCTCGAAAGGAACAATTGTCGGTATCGATAACTCTTCTTCGATGATAGCACTGGCATCAAAACGATATCCGCCAAAGGACTACCCAAATCTTTCATTCCAGCAGATGGATGCCGGAAACTTATTGTTTCATGAATGTTTTGATCTTATTTTTTCAAATGCTGCACTGCACTGGGTAAAAAATCAACAACCCGTCATTGAAGGATTTTTCAAAGGATTAAGGCAAAAAGGAAAGATCCTCCTGCAGTTGGGAGGCAAAGGCAACGCAGCTGAAATTATAAGCGTACTTTCCGGAATGCAGACAGATCCTGAATGGCAGTCATACTTTGAAAAATTTGACTTTCCATACTTTTTTCCTGGTACAGATGAGTATGAATCAATTCTTCTGAAAACCGGCTTTAAAATAAACCGGTTAGAGCTTATTCCAAAAGATATGGCTCATGCAGGCAAGACAGGCTTGGAAGGATGGATTCGTACTACATGGTTACCATATACTCAACAAGTACCTGCAGAAAAAAGAGATAAATTCGTCGATGCTGTTTCTACAAAATATATTGAAAGAACACCAGTTGATTCAAAAGGCAGGCTCCATGTTCAAATGCTTAGGCTTGAAGTTGAAGCAGAAAAAAAATGAATTATTGTTTAGATAACCTGCTCACCTCAAAAACTCAAAATTCAACACCAAAAAATGCTGCTGATTCCCGCAATTGATTTAAAAAACGGACGCTGTGTTAGACTGCTTCAGGGAGAAGCAGATGCAGAAACAGTCTACTCGGATGATCCTGCAGCCATGGCCCGCTCATTTGAAGATGCTGGTGCAAAGCGTTTGCATCTGGTTGATTTAGATGGAGCATTCAGGGGACAAGGTACAAACTTGGACAGCATCCATTCTATACTTAAAACGATTTCAATTCCTGTTCAACTTGGAGGAGGTTTGCGTACAGCAGATGATGTAGAACGAATGCTGAAGTTGGGAGTGTCGTCGGTAATCATTGGAACTATGGCTGTTAAGAATCCAGATGTTTTTGAAGACATTATTAAACATTACTCCGGCGAGCAAATTATTCTGGGCATTGATGCCCGAAACCGCAAAGTTGCAATTGAAGGCTGGCAGGAAGGAACAGAAATTTACGATGTAGATTTTGCCCTGCATTGGAAAAAGGTTGGTATACAAAGAGTAGTTTTTACCGACATTGCGCGAGACGGAATGCTCAGTGGACCAAATATGGAGGCACTGCGTAATTTTGCCCGTGGTACCGGATTAAAGATTGTCGCATCCGGTGGAGTCTCTTCAATGGAAGATCTGGAACTGCTTAAAACTCTGGAAGCAGACGGTGTTGATCAGGTAATCAGCGGAAAAGCAATTTATGAAGGCAAACTTGATTTAAAGGAAATATTCAAATGTTAGCACGCCGCATAATACCGTGTCTCGATATAAAAGACGGCCGTGTGGTAAAGGGTACCAGCTTTGTCGGATTGAGGGATGCAGGCGATCCGCTGGAGTTGGCACAGCGCTATAATGAACAGTCTGCTGATGAACTTGTTTTTCTTGATATTACCGCTTCCAAAGAAAATCGGGGTACAACAATTGAACTTGCGACGCGCTTGGCACGTGAATTGTTTATCCCTTTTACAATTGGCGGTGGAATCTCTTCACTTGAAGACATGCATTCACTTGTAACCGCAGGTGCAGATAAAGTTTCAGTAAATTCTTCCGCAATCCGGAATCCGAAACTAATTTCTGAAGGCGCAAAGCGTTTTGGTTCACAATGTATCGTTGTGGCTATTGATGCAAGAAAACGTGATCAAAACTCACAAAAAAAAGATACAAAAGACAAAATCTCAAAATGGGAAGTCTTCAGCCACGGCGGAAGCCTTGCAACTGGATTGGATGCAGTGGCATGGGCCGGTGAAATGGAAGCAAGAGGGGCTGGTGAAATATTATTGACTAGCATGGATGCAGACGGTCACCAGGATGGTTTTGAACTTGATTTGACTGCCGCAATCAGCGGAAAGCTCAATATACCTGTAATTGCATCAGGAGGTGGTGGAACTTTTGAACATTTCCGTGATGCTCTCACAATAGGAAAAGCCGATGCTGTTTTGGCGGCATCCGTATTTCATTATGGAAAATATACTGTTTCTGAAGTTAAGGAATATCTCAGTCAAAACAATATTCCAATACGCAAAGTATAACACTCTCTGAGAAGAACGGAACAATGTCTTTCGTTTATGAAAATTTTCGCTTATCAAGACTGATCTCGCTGTCAATATTTGCGCTCATTTTAAGCAGTGCATCAGATGCCTCCGCTTACAAAGAAGAACAAGTCCGGAGGGCCAACAAGCGTGTTTGGTCAATTATTGATGGAAAAGTAGAATTTCTCAAATCGTCTTATTCTGTTGAAAAAATCAGAGTCTCTACGCCAAAACCTGAACAGCTGCAGCCGCCTCCTCAAACAAAATACGAAAGAATTACATCCAGGCAGCTTCAAAACATGCATTTTATTCCAAATAATTTAAAAAAAGAATTCATCCGCAAGGAAGGTCGCAAATCATTTGCGACAGGCTCAAAAGGTCGTCCGGAATCCTTTAATGAAGACCCTAATGCTGTAAAAAAGTTTTGTGACATCCAAGTTAACACTACGTTTTGTATCCGCAACAGTGTGAGTCGTGGCAAATATAGTGGGAACACTCCCAAGAAACACCCCCGCAAGAAAAACTTTAGTCATAAAAACAACTTCAAGAAAAAACAGGAATCAAAAACCTTTGTTAAGCAGTTGATACGCCAGTCAGACCGTTGACAGCAGATGGACCAAAATACTAATAATTTGATTCGACTTGCAGACACGCTTTCCATGCGAGAGATGGATCGGCACGCAATTGAAGATTTAGGAATTTCTGGTTCAGTTTTAATGGAAAATGCCGCCCGCAGTGTTGCAGACTGGGTTGAAGAAAATAAATTGAAAAATGACCCTGGAGCCAGAGTTGTAGTTTGCTGCGGAAAAGGCAATAACGGCGGCGACGGATTTGCGATTGCCCGCCTGTTAGCGAACAGGGGGTATGATGTCAGTGTTGTAGATGCCGGACAGGCTAAAAAAAGAGATGCACAGAAAAACCAGTCATTGTGGGAAAAATTTGGAGAAAGTGCTTCTTTTCCGGATACAAATGCGGCCCGACTGATTAAAGAAGCAGATGTTCTCATTGATGCCATTTTTGGTATCGGAATGGAGCAGGCGATTGAAGGTGCTTACCGGGAATGGATTGAAATTTTCAACTCAAACAAAAAAGCATTGCGAGTTGCCGTAGATATTCCATCCGGTGTTTCAACCGATGAGAGTCAGATTTTTGGTGTAGCCGCAGAATGTCAGCAAACTATTTCATTTCAAACTGGCAAGCCGGGATGTTTCCAGCATCCTGGTGTGAAGTTTTCCGGAAATGTCCACATTGCTGATATTTCTATTCCGGAAATTTGGCCGGAACAAATATCCTCAAATCAAGACGATTCTGTTTCTTCCAATTTATATAATTCGACCTTTACATATTTGCTGACAGAGGAATTCGTCAGAGATTTAATTCCGGTACGTTTTCCGGATGCACACAAGGGTTCCTCCGGACACGTGCTGACTGTCTGCGCATCTGCCGGTATGGGAGGTGCGGCAAGTCTAGCTTCTTCAGGTGCACTTAAAAGCGGAGCTGGTTTAGTAACAGCATGTGTTCCCAGCGAACTTCGTGATCATCTTCCAGGGCAGGCTCCGGAAATCATGACTGTCAGCCCTAAAAATGCACCGGAATTTTTTACGGAAGAACATGCAGATTTTGTAGAACAACTTGCTTCAGTACGTGATGCTGTCGTACTCGGCTGCGGACTGGGCGTTCACTCCCGGACCGCCAAATTTGTGCAGCAACTGACAAAACACCTGGAAGGTCCGCTGCTGATTGATGCCGACGGCCTCAATAATTTGGATGAAGAAACCCTGAAGGAACGACTTGGTGTCGCAGTCATAACTCCGCATCCGCGTGAATTATCAAGACTTTGTGGACAAAGTGTAACAGAAATTCAGGATAACAGGATTGCAACAGTTCGGCGACTGTCCCAGGATTGGAATGTAGTTCTGCTGCTTAAGGGTGCTTACACCGTAATCGGCAGCCCGGATGGAAAAATATTTATCAATCCCACAGGAAACTCAGCTCTGGCCACTGCCGGATCTGGAGATGTTTTAAGTGGTTTCATTGGAGGTTTTCTTGCGCAGGGACTTTCTCCTTTAAATGCAACTTTAACAGGTGCCTACCTTCACGGCCTTGCTGCAGAATGCTTAATCCAAAAAACTGAATCAAACAACATTGTGGCCAGTGATCTTTTTGAAGGCTTGCGTTTAGCAAGAAATGCCATCAAACTTCAAAACAGCACATCATAAAGCACTCAGCTGATTCAATTGATGTTAATTTTATCTTAGATCAAACTGGACCATTTTTCTAGCCAGGACCCACATTCTCATCAGCTGTGACCATTAATTCTGAATCATAGAACCTTTCAATGCCTGCTTTCAAATCAAAAATAGATATTCAGTCTGCTGACTTTCATAATAACACTGAAAGCATGGGGAAATTGGTTGATGATTTACAGGAGAAACTCCAAAAATCTGCTTTGGGTGGAAGTGAAAAAGCACGAAAAAAACATAGCGGGCGCGGCAAGCTTTTGCCCAGGGAGCGTGTACGTTTGTTACTCGACCCAGGCAGTCCATTTTTAGAATTTTCTGCTCTGGCTGCACTTGATGTATATGAGGATGATGTTCCTGCAGCAGGAATGATTACAGGCATCGGGCGTGTTTCCGGAACAGAAGTAATGGTTGTGGCAAATGATGCAACGGTCAAAGGGGGAACATATTATCCGCTGACGGTAAAAAAACATTTGCGGGCCCAGGAAATCGCGCTGGAAAATCATCTGCCCTGTATTTACCTGGTTGATTCCGGAGGAGCATTTCTTCCTAAACAGGATGAAGTTTTTCCGGACAAGGAACATTTTGGCCGGATTTTCTACAACCAGGCAAATTTATCTGCCAGAGGTATTTCTCAAATTGCAGTCGTAATGGGCTCCTGCACAGCAGGAGGAGCATACGTTCCTGCGATGAGTGACGAGAATGTGATCGTCAAAGACCAGGGAACTATTTTTTTGGGCGGACCTCCTCTTGTTAAAGCTGCAACCGGGCAATCTGTAACTGCTGAAGAACTTGGTGGTGGAGAAATACACAGCAGGATTTCCGGAGTCACGGATCATCTCGCCCAAAATGATACACACGCCTTGAGCATCGCCAGAGAAATTGTGGCTGGACTGAATCGGAAAAAAGAATTGCCGGTAAAGATAAAACCAGTAGTTGATCCGCTTTATCCGCAGCAGGAACTCCATGGTATTATTCCCACAGATAATCGGCAATTTTATGAGGTTCGAGAAGTGATTGCACGTCTGGTTGACGCTTCTGATTTTCATGAATTCAAGGCTCTCTACGGTACAACACTAGTGACTGCCTTTGCACACATTCACGGTTATCCGGTCGGAATAGTGGCCAACAACGGGATTTTGTTTTCTGAGTCCGCACTCAAGGGTGCGCATTTTCTAGAGTTGTGCAATCAACGCGGAATTCCGCTGATTTTTCTACAAAACATTACCGGCTTCATGGTTGGTCAGGAATATGA
>OFKC01000032.1_pt1 | contig 17612 bp, 14 predicted proteins | sample 1540411 | NCBI WGS metagenome assembly OFKC01 (sample SAMEA104347395, study PRJEB22522) | marine metagenome | biome: marine biome; feature: marine water body; material: seawater | collected 2015-09-01T00:00:00Z | depth 229 m
CTCAAGCTTGATGTGACTGGAGGTGAGCAGGATTGTGATTTATCCACCTGGAAACGAATAATCGGGATGCGGACTGTTGATGTAGTGCAACCGGATGTGTGCTACCTTGGCGGACTGACACGCACCCTCAAGGTCGCAGAAATGGCTCGTCAAGCCGGAATCCCCTGCACACCTCACTCAGCCAACCTCTCCCTGGTCACTGTTTTCACACTCCACTTAATGGGAGCTTTGGAAAACGCCGGGCCGTATGTCGAATTTTCCATTGAAGGTCCGGAATATTATCCATGGCAATATGGCATCTACGAACCCGCATTGGCTGCAAAAGACGGTAAAGTCCAAATTCCGGAAGCTCCGGGATGGGGAATCGAAATCAATCCGGATTTTCTGGAAAAAACCAAGTATCAGATTAGCACATTGAATTAGAAATATTTTGTGAAAATCAAAGACTTAAAAACATTTGTGGTCGGAAATCCAGCGCCGCATTTTGGTGGACGATATTTCATTTTTCTCAAACTCATTACCGACGACGGAATTGAAGGTGTCGGCGAAGTTTATTGCGCAACTTTTAGTCCGCACATCATCGTAAAAATGATTGAAGATGTTTTTGAGCGTCATGTAGAAGGAAGCAATCCTTTCCGGATTGAAGCACTTTGGCGCAATGTATATGGACGCGGCTACACCTTACGTCCGGATGTTTCACTGATGGGAGTCTTGAGCGGCTTGGAAATTGCGCTTTGGGACATTTGCGGAAAATCTGTAGACAAGCCGGTTTTTGAATTACTGGGTGGTAAAGTTCACGAAAAATTGCGTTCTTACACTTATCTTTATCCAAAAGACGGAGCAGTTTATACCGAGGACGAACCACATGTTTACAACAATCCTGAGCTTGCCGCAGAAGCCGCGGCGGAATATGTGGCGCAAGGCTTCACCGCAATCAAGTTCGATCCGGCAGGAGCATATTCGGTTTTTGATCCGCGTCAACCTTCATTGGAGACTATGGATCGTTCCGAATTATTTTGTAAACGAATTCGCGAGGCCGTCGGTTCCAAAGCAGATTTGTTGTTCGGCACACACGGACAATTCACTGCTTCCGGTGCTGTTCGGCTGGCACGTCGTCTGGAAGCCTACGATCCGCTTTGGTTTGAGGAACCGACTCCTCCGGAGCGTCCGGAAGAAATGGCAAAAGTTGCCCGCCAAACTTGCATTCCGATCGCCACCGGAGAACGATTGACCACCAAATACGAATTTGCCCGAGTGCTTGAAACCGGAGCTGCCTCGATTTTACAACCGGCTCTCGGGCGAGTCGGAGGGATTTTAGAGGCCAAAAAAATTGCGGGAATGGCCGAAAGTCATTACGCCCAAATTGCACCCCATCTTTATTGCGGCCCCATTGAAGGCGCGGCCAATATCCAACTCAGTGCTTGTTCTCCCAATTTTTTGATTTTAGAAGGCATTCAACGTTGGGAAGGGTTTCATGCAGAAATTCTCAAAAAACCTATCCTTTGGGATTCCGGATATGTGATACCACCCACGGAACCCGGACTTGGCGTGGAACTGAATGAAGAAGTTGCCCTGGCAAATCCTTACAATGATTCCGCTTTACATTTGGAAATGGCAGATGCCCCTATTCTTTGAAAGTAGCTCTGCATTTCCGACAGTTTTACCAAATGCGGATTATTCGTATTACACTTTTAAAACTTCAGGCTTTAAAACTTTCTGAATTAGGTTGGAAATATTTGAGGAATTATTGGGGAAGACTGTGACAAAAGTGTGACAAATATATAGCCACACTTTATGTCATTGACGTAAGTCGTTCCAAATGCTGGTGGGTCGGCGGGGGCTCGAACCCCGGACCACCTGATTAAAAGTCAGATGCTCTACCAGCTGAGCTACCGACCCGCAAGGGACATTTAAGACTAGCAGAGAGAGTAAAAAAGTCAATCAATAATTGGCACTATTTAGATTGAATGAAGAATTAACCTTCTTCCAAAACCTTCACTAGATTATCTGCAATGTTCTTAAAGGCCATTGAAGCCGGTGAGTCCAAATTGCTTGCCATCAACGGTTTACCATCATCTCCGCCTTTACGTACTTCAAGCTCAATTGGAATAGCACCAAGAAATGGTGCCTGAATTTTTTTGCTGGTTTCTTCTGCACCATACCGGCTGAAAATTGGTGTTTCCTCACCACATTTGGGACAGGCGAAAAAACTCATATTTTCGACAATTCCTAAAATATCTATTTCTACTTTTGTAAACATCTTTGCTGCTTTGACTGCGTCAATTAAAGCCACATCCTGAGGTGTAGAAACGATAACGGTTCCAGTTAGTTCACAAAGCTGAGAAATTGAAAGCTGAGTGTCACCTGTTCCCGGAGGCATGTCTATTATCATAATATCTCCTCCGGGCCATTCAGTGTCACGCAGCAGTTGCTCAATGGCCTGGTGAACCATGGGTCCTCTCCAGATAACGGGATCATTTTCATCAACTAAGTTCCCGATTGACATGGTATGCATGCCAAAAGATTCCAGTGGAAGCAGGCGGTTACCTACCACAGATGGTTTCTCGCCACGTTTACCTGTCATGATAGGTAAACTTGGTCCATAAATATCTGCGTCAAACAGACTAACTTTTAAACCTTTTTGTGAAAGTGCGAGGGCTAAATTTACAGACACAGTAGATTTACCGACTCCCCCTTTTCCACTGGCTACAGCAATTACAGCTTCATAATTCTGCAGGTATGCTGTACGTTTAGGTTGTTGTGGTTCAGTTTGAGTTTGTGTAGTTTGTGAAGCAGTTTTTTCTTCAGGCGGTGAAGCTAAAACTTCAATGGCAACTCTCTCGATTTGTTCAATTTTTTTTATTTCTGCTTCAACTTGTGCTGGTAGTGATCCGCGTAAAGGAGAATCTTCCGGCAAAATAAGCGTGATTTTTGCAAAATCATTATTGACTACGCAGCCATGTACGATTTCAGGTTCAACACTAACCAAAGGTTGCCCGTTATCTAAGGTGATTTTAGAAAATGCTGCTTCAAACTGTCTTTCTATGTCCATGTATTTTTTATCCTTATTGATTGTAAATAAAAAGCTATGACTAAATTATATACTATTGGTGAAATGTCGCAAATATTTAAAGCAAAAACTGAGAAAATTAATACAGATTTATTGGTGCATGGATTCAGCATAGATTCTCGTACTATGAATGCAGGTGAGTTGTTTTTCTGCATCAAAGGAGAAAATACTGATGGACACCATTACATTTCTCAGGCATTGGAAAAAGGGGCCTGTGCGGTTGTGGCAGATCCTGCCTGCATTCCGGAAGCCATCCGTCAAAGTAGTTTTCCTCGAATTTTGGTCCCGGATCCTAATCTGGCTTTGCGGGAATGGGCAGCAGATATACGTAAACGGTTTACCGGAAAAGTGCTGGCTGTAACCGGAAGTAATGGAAAAACAACTACCAAAGAAATACTTGCCGGCTTATGTCGTCATCTTGATCCGAATGCATATGCGACTCCTGGAAACTTTAACAACTTTATTGGTGTACCTCTAACCTTGCTGGAAGCACCTCCGGATACAAAATGGTGGGTAATTGAAATTGGTACAAATCATTTTGGTGAAGTTGCAGAACTTTCAAAAGTTGTTCAACCAACTGCTGGAATCATCACAAATATCGGTCAAAGTCACCTTGAGTTTCTGCAGAACACAGAAGGAGTTGCCAGAGAAAAATCAGGATTATTTGCAGGTATGTCACCTGGAAATAAAGTCATTGTTCCTGACACATTGCTGCATTTGGATTTGGTGGAAGAAGAAGCCGTAAAAGCAGGCGTAGATATTGTTAAAACAACAACGGTTACAGAACAGGCATCGGAAAAGAACTGCAAAATACGCTTTTTTAACGAATGGTTTGAATCCTCAATTGACAGCCCTCTTTTGCAGCAAAACCTGGTTTTAGCCCTGACGCTTTTGAAAGAGGAAGGGGTACCGGTAGCTCTTCTTAAGCAGGCAGCAGCAGCCTTGGATTTGTCAGTGAAAGGCAGGTATCAGCAAATTGAAATGGATGATTGGATCTTAATTGATGATACATATAACGCCAATCCTTCTTCTTTTTACAGTGTGCTGGAAAATCTAAACAAAACTTATCCAGGTCTTCGAAAAATAGTCGTTTGTGGTGTCATGGCTGAATTAGGAGATTTAAGCCCGGAATTACATCGTCAGGTCGGTGAAACAATGGTAAAGAATGGAGTAGAGAAAATGTTTGGACTTGGTGGTGCAGAAATTAAATTTTATCTTGAAGGCTGGAAAAATGGAGGAGGGAAAACCGAAGCTGCACAACACTTTAGCGATATTGATGATTTAACGAAAACTTTCAGGGAAGAATTACGGGCGTCAGATGTTGTACTTGTTAAAGGCTCACGATCCGCGAATATGGAACGCTTTGTTGAAGCAATGCTTTAATGTATTTCAATGGTTATTCAGTTAGTTACTTTTTCTTTCAAACTGTCAATAACTCCACCAGCCTTTTCAACAACCTGTTGTTCTTCAGCCAGTTCAAAAATTTCCTTCAGGACCTCTTTTGAGGTCTGAAAAATATCATTTTCTGTAAACCAATCTACAACGTTTCCTGGAGTCAGCCCTTGAGCTCCTGCATAGTATGCTATTACAGCAATGAGACAAACTAAAATTATTCGTTTAAACATCTTTTCATACCCAGCATTATAAGATTTTCAGAGCCAGAATTGATCAGGGTTCAGTACAATGGTTTCTTCACGTTTCGGTCCCGTAGAAATAATAGATACCTTTGCTCCTACCAACTCAGAAATTCTCTCAAGATAAGCCAGCATTTCCCGGGGAAGCTGATCATATTCCGTGATACCCGCAGATTTACATTTCCAGCCCGGCATTTCTTCTAAAACGGGAGTAACGTTTTCCAGCGATCTTGGTAGATTTTCAGTATGCTCTCCATTTGATAATCGATAAGACACTGCAATTTTGAGAGTGTCAAACTTATCCAGCACGTCCAGTTTCATTACAGCCATACTGGTAATTCCATTAAGACGAACTGCTTGACGTACAAGTAATGCATCAAACCAGCCACATCTACGGGGACGTCCTGTTGTAGCACCAAACTCATGTCCTTCAGACTGTAAAAGCTCACCATCATTATCAAGCAGTTCAGTTGGAAAAGGGCCGCTTCCTACCCGAGTGGTGTAGGCTTTGACAATCCCCAGTACCTTATTGATACGTGTTGGACCAATTCCGGTGCCGGTACAGGCTCCTCCGGCCAAAGTGTTAGAAGAAGTTACAAAAGGATAAGTTCCATGATCTACATCCAAAAATGTACCCTGTGCGCCTTCAAACAAAATGTTTTTTCCTTCCTCAATCATCTGATTAACCAGCAGCGGCGTGTCACGGATGTATGGTTTAAGGATCTTGAGATATGCAGTAAATTCTGAAAATATTTCTTCTGCAGAAAAAGAAGGTTCATCAGACTTGTAATAAAGTTCAAGCAGTTTATTTTTTTCTTCAACAATTTCCTCCAGGCGAGCTTTGAACAGTTCCGGTTCCAGCAGATCTCCAACCCGCATTCCGGATCGTCGAACTTTATCTTCATAGGCAGGACCTATTCCTCGACCTGTAGTACCAATTTTATTTTTGCCTTTCTGTTCTTCACTAAGGCGGTCAAAGGTTTTGTGCCAGGGCATAACCAATTGTGCCCTGTCGCTGATGTGCAAATGGTCTTCTACTGCAATATCCATTTGCGCTAATTCATCAATTTCTTTGATCATCTCTGCCAAATCGATGACAACACCATTACCAAGAATGGAAGTTGTTTTACGTAATATTCCAGAAGGAAGCAAATGCAAAATGAATGTTTTTTCCCCAAACATCACTGTATGTCCTGCATTGTTCCCACCCTGATAACGCACTACTGCATCCGCACGTTCTGTGAGTAAATCTACAATTTTACCTTTTCCTTCGTCACCCCACTGAGTGCCTACAATAATTACACAAGCCATATTAGTTATTAGAATTTGAATTTATTATGAATTTATGAAGTAAGTTCTTTGGCCCTCAGATAAGCCTGTTGGATACCTTCTTTGATCGACTCACCAACATTTTCTGACTGAAAATGATTAAGAGCTGCTAAGGTGGTTCCACCAGGAGATGAAACCTGTTTACGCAAAGTTTCCGGAGACACCTGTTGTGACTCCCACAACAGCGTTGCACCAAGAATAGTTTTTTGTACAAGAAGTTGAGCCTCTTCTTCTGTAAAACCAAGAGATTTTGCAGATTCAGTCATTTGCTCTGCAAAATAGAACAAATAGCCCGGACCACTTCCGGAAATAGCGGTGGCCGCATCGATTGCATCTTCATTTTTTGCTTCCAAACACGTGCCGCAGGAAGAAAAAAGAGTTTTTACCCACTTGATTCCATCTGAATCAACATTCTCTGAAGCAAAAAAGACACTCATTCCCTCTGTAATCAAAGTAGGGATATTGGGCATTACACGCACCAGTTTTGATTGCCTTAGGGCTCCGTGCATAGTCTGCAGTGAAATTCCTGCCATTACCGAAATTACGAGCTGGTGAGGTAGAAGCCACTGGGCAAGCAGTTCCATTGCTGGTGTTGCACCTTGTGGTTTTACTGCTAATATAAGCAGATCGTAGTTTCGTACGTTTTCATTAAATTCTGCCTGGGAGTCGCAACTTGTGGCTTTACTCAAATTTTGTCTTTTTGCGTCATCCGGTTCAATCAGCAAAATATTTTTTGGAGGAATTACTTCCGCTTTAACCAAAGCCAGGAGAATTGCTCCTCCCATGTTTCCACCACCAATAATTATCAAACGCATGGACTTCTATTATTCTATAGATTTTAAATAATGAATTGAGATAATCAAACCCTGAATATTATACTTTTAATTTTATCAAAAAACCAGTAGATTATCTAATATTATAAGAGAATATTTAGATTGCGATTATTTGTTAAATACCTGATATACAATCATATTATTTTAAATAGGATTATAATAGATGTCCATTTTAGACGTGCCTGATCCGGATGGTTTTCTATATATTGTTGCAGATTCACATTTAGATGAGGAAAATGCGCCTGCCGAAGAGTTTGTGGAGATGCTGGTACAACTGGAAAATCCACATACCATCGTATTTTTAGGGGATCTATTTAAAATTTGGCTCGCACCTCCAAAATTCTGGTCGGACCTGCACCGTCAAGTACTGTTAGGTTTTCAGTCATTGAAAGACAAAGGATGCAATGTGGTGTTTATTGCAGGAAACAGGGAAATGCTATTACCAGGCAAATTTACAGACAACTGGAAAAAGAAGCTGCCTTTTACACATTTGATTCACAACGACTGGTTCTTGAACTGGGGTAATCAACATTTTGGTTTTATTCACGGTGATACAATTAACTATCACGACCGACAATATCTGCGCTGGAAATCTGTTTCACATAGTCTGGCCGTTGAAACAATTTTTCAGCTGATGCCGGGTCCTGCAGCGCGTTGGATTGCCGAACGGATTGAAGCAATGTTGGTGGAAACCAATAAAGAATACAAAGTCCATTTTCCTGAAAAAGAAATACAAGAGTTTGCTGAATCTGTGCTTCCGGGAGTTGATAATTATTTCGTGGGGCATTTCCACGTTGATAGAGAAATAAAGGTTGACGGATGTTCAAGCGTTTTGAGAGTTGTTCCTGACTGGCTTTCACAACGTAAACTCATCAGAGTGAGCGCAGAAGGCACTAAGGAAGTTCTGCACTTTCAAAACGGTTCATTTGAGAATGCTCATTGATTACTGATCAGGAGTTTCATATCTTCAGGAGGAATGAAATCAAGTGTTTCCATTCCGGTTGGTGCCTGTACTCCACTAATGACCATCAACCAGTGGTTGTTGCCAGTAAAATCTTCAATCCGGATTTTTCTGGGAAACAGAATTTCGAAGTGTTTTTGATAGAGTGAAATTTGTGCTTTGTATTCCAGCAAACCTTCCACTGATTTGTTCATGGACTGTATCCGTCCTGCAGAATTTAAGCGAAGACGTATAACCGAAGTACCTTGAACCAACTGCAACTCTCCGGAAGGTAATTTTGTTCGTTGCCAGGCTGGGGTTTTTTCCGGAATTTGTCCCAGGATCAGCCATTTTAGTTCAGTCAGAGAAAGATCCATCCCCAGCCATGTCTGACGTACATACCGGTTATTTTCATCCAAAACATAGTTTTTTTCCTGAAAATTCAACAGCAAAAACTTTTCAGGTCCCACTCGCAACTCATATATTAATGAACCGACGAGCGGAGTAAATATGCTCAGCCTTAATTCTGAATCAGCGGAAATATGCATTTCCATTTCCCCACTGTGCTTGCCTTCAGGATGCTTAAATAATATTCTCCCGGAAACATAGTAATTCCCCTTGCTTTTACTCAGGTTTTCAAATTGTGAGGGTGAAACTCCGGACTGTACAGTACCGGAAAGGGATGTGCATCCTGTTAACCAAAGAATGCTTACTATGACTGGATAAATGAGCCTCAATGTAAGTTTGAGACTCAATCTTCGTCTTTCATAAATACTTTCTCTGCAACGAGAAAGAGGGAGATGTAAAGGCCTGCAATCACAGCAACTGTGACTAGAATATTCATTTCATGCATGATTCCTCTTAACAAGTGGTTTCTATAATGTTAGAATTCATGCTAACTATTATTTTCTGTAGATGCAATAAATTTTATTAGAAGCTGTTATTTTTTATAAATATGAAAAGAGATTTTATTTCAATTTTGGATTGGACAAGTGAGGAAATAAGAAGCAATCTTGACTTTGCAGTTGAATTGAAGCATCAGACAAAGGAAGGGAAGTGTCCTCAGTTACTGCAGGGTAAGACTTTTGGTCTGTTTTTCCATAAACCATCTTTACGGACACGACTCTCATTTGAGGTTGGAATCACACAACTTGGCGGAACTGCAATTGTTCTTACAGAGCAGGATTTTAAAATTGGAGAGCGGGAAACAGTAAGTGACGTTGCACGGGTTATGTCACGTTATGTGGATTGTATATTGATCCGTACTTTTTCACATCAGATGGTGCTGGATTTATCAAAACATGCAACAGTTCCAGTGGTCAATATACTTACGGATTTCAATCATCCATGCCAGGTCATGTCAGATATGCTGACAATCAAGGAAAAACTGGGACGCATTGATGATGTCCGCATCGCTTATCTTGGAGACAGTAATAATATGACCAATTCCTGGCTGAATATTGCTGCTAGAATCCCACTGGATTTACGTATTGGAACATCTCCGGAAACTCTGCCGGATATGGAGCTAGTATGTAAAATTCAAGAAATCGGAATTTCCTCCATCAAAGTTACACACTCTGCAACAGAAGCTGTGGATGGTGCAGAAGTTTTGTACACGGATGTTTGGGCCAGTATGGGAGAAAAAGATAAAATTGCTGAAAGAGAGCGTTTATTAAAAGAATTTCAAATTAACTCAAGCCTGTTGCAGCATGCTGAAAAAAATGCCCTCGTTTTACATTGTCTGCCTGCTGAAAGGGATAAGGAAATTACTGATGAAGTAATAGAGAGCCGACAGTCAGTAGTTTTTGATCAGGCAGAGAACAGGCTCCATGCACAAAAAGCTATACTAGTTCAATTAGAAAAATGGAATCAGGTTTGAGCATATTTTCACCACCAGCATAAATTCGTTTTATGACAGAAAAAGCTAAAATTATTCTTCCTGACGGTCAGACTATGGACTTGCCGGTTTTGACCGGCTCAGAAAACGAAAAAGGGATCGATATTTCAGGTTTACGTAAACAAACCGGATATATTACTTTGGATCCAGGATTTGTCAATACAGGTTCCTGTGAGAGTTCAATTACTTTTCTGGATGGAGAGAAAGGCGTTTTGCAATTTAGAGGTTATCCCATTGAGGAGTTGGCAGAAGAGTCTACTTTTATCGAAGTTGCATACCTGCTGATAAACGGAGAGTTGCCTAAAAAAGATCAACTGGAAAATTTTACCAATCGAATCAACTTGCACTCAATGATTCATGAGGATATGAGACACTTCTTTGAAGGATTTTCCCAAAACTCACATCCAATGGTAATTCTTTCTGCAATGATTTCCTCACTCTCTGCATACTATGCAGAAGCATCTGGAAAAGCATCAATTGAAAACCTGGAGATAAATTCTGCCCGTTTAATTGCAAAAATCAGTACTATTGCAGCATTTTCCTACAAAAAAAGTGTAGGCCAGCCTTTTGTTTATCCAAGAGATGAACTGCCTTACTGTGCAAAATTTTTAAACATGATGTTTTCTGTTCCGGCAGAATCATATCAATTAGATCCGGTAATAGAACAATCTTTGGAGTTGCTCTTGATTTTACACGCAGATCATGAACAAAACTGCAGTGCTTCAACAGTACGGGTTGTCGGCAGCAGTATGGCGAATGTTTATGCGTCTGTTGCTTCAGGAATTTTAGCTTTATGGGGACCTCTGCATGGTGGTGCTAATCAGCAAGTCGTTGAAATGCTGCAACAAATACATGAAGACAAAGCAGGTATTTCAAAATATATTGAAAAAGCCAAAAATCAGGATTCTAGTTTTCGCCTCATGGGTTTTGGTCATCGGGTTTACAAAAATTTTGATCCACGCGCCAAGATCCTCAAAGTTGCATGTGACAAGTTACTGAATAAATTAGGAATTAACGATCCGCTGCTTGAAATTGCTCTTGAACTTGAGGAAACCGCACTTACAGACGATTATTTTATTGAGCGTAAGCTTTATCCCACATTAGATTTCTATACTGGAATTATGTATCGGGCAATTGGAATACCACTTAATATGTTTACTGTCATGTTTGCTCTGGGTCGTGTTCCGGGATGGATTGCCCAGTGGAAGGAAATGCATGAAGATCCCAAGCAGAAAATTGCCCGTCCGCGTCAGTTGTTTACAGGTAATACTAGACGCAGCTACACGACGATAACCGAGCGTCATTAAGCAGCAGGTGACAAGTATAAAACAACATTTAATTTAGTTGAACACTACTTGCATAGTTAGCCTGGTTATGTGCTGAGACGACAGACCTTGGTGCAATTTCTTAATTAAACTCAAATTTAAATAAAAAGGGCGAACATGGGTTCTGTTTTGTCACAGGAAGAAGTTGATGCGCTGTTGCAAGGTGTAACCAGTGATGAAGAGGTAAGTGAAGAAGATGAGGAGGAGTATGACCCTGAAGAGGTGGTATCTTTTGACCTGACTGCTCAGGACCGCATTATTCGCGGGAGAATGCCTACTCTAGAAATTATTCACGATCGTTTCGTGCGCCTCTTCCGTTTAACTGTATCCAATGCACTCCGCAGAGTGGTGGACATCAGTGTGCGCTCCACAGAACTGATTAAATTTGGTGAGTACATCAAAACCTTGCCTGTTCCTACCTCCATGAATCTCTTCCGAATGACACCGTTGCGTGGTAATGCCATGATGGTTTTTGAAACCAGGTTGGTTTTTACCTTAGTCGAAATGTTTTTCGGTGGCAGTGGCGAAGTTGAAACTAAATCAGAAGGACGTGATTTTACTGAAATTGAAGCACGGATGATCAAGCGCGTAATAATTAGTGGGCTTGAAGATTTACAAACATCATGGAGACCTGTTTTACCAGTTCAGATAAACTATGCCCGAACAGAGGTCAATCCGCAATTTGTCTCAATTGTACCTCACAGTGAAATTGTCGTTGTGGTGACTTTTGATATTGAAATCGGGCGGGCACCCATGTCTATTACAGTTTGTGTACCGTATTCGATGATCGAGCCAATTCGAACCAGACTGAATGCCGGATTCCAAAGTGAGCAGGATGAAAAAGATAACACCTGGAGCAATCGGTTCAAACAAAATTTGCAGAAAGTTGATATTGAATTAATTGCAAAACTGGGTGAAATTAATATCTCTGTGCGTGATTTTTTGAATTTACAAATGAATGATGTTTTGTATTTGGAGCATGAAACAAAGGATCCGATTTCGGTTGAAGTAAACGGGGTCAAGAAATTTACCGGATTTCAAGGTGCCTATAAAGGTCACAAAGCAATAAATATTGACGAGTTAATTTATGAACCTCCTGTGTCCGATGAAATGCTTGTATGAAAGGCTGTTGCTTTGAAACTGCTGAGAGGAGTCTTACGTACTCAATGTCTGTATATGAACACCAATCCGGGGAGGATCTAATCCAACCTCATCAATTCTCAGCATAAGTTCACCTTCTTCATTTTTCCCCAAACCTGCGGCAGGTACCACGCAAGCAAGTTCTAATAATTCAATTTCAGTATTATTGTTGGGAAGCCTTTTTCTTATTTTTGCAACATATATTTCTCCCAGATGTTGTTGTAAAAATCTTAGTTTCCAGTATTTAGTAATGTTCCTCTCTGCTTTGTTGTACTTTCTCTGACGGAAGCTGACTTCTTCAGACCAGTGCATCATGTCTTCGGTACTGAAAACAGGCTCCTCCTTTTTTATCAGCTTCTTCAACTGACTTTGCGTGATTAAGTCTGTAAACCTTCTGATTGGTGAAGTTGCATGCATATAAACTTCACAGCCTAATCCTGAATGTATACCTGGAACAGTTGTTAATTTTGCTGGTTCAATCCGGATATTTTCCAGCGAAAGCAGTTCTCCATCCTCCACCTCCTTGATCAACTCATACGGGGACTGGGTTCGATAAATTCCAGGAAAGTCTGCTTCTTGAAAAAGACGTGCAGTTTCTCTATTAACTGCAATTGCAAGCTCTTCAATAATCCTACTGGCAGGACTGTTTCGTTTGAGCGGTATAATGCGGATTTGTTCAGGATCGTTGATGTCAAAATCAAATTCTTTTCTTGCCAAATTTAATGCCCCTTTTTCAAGGCGCCGTTCTTGGGCACACTTACAAAATTTGTTCAGTAATCCCCAAAAATCATGATTATTCTCAATTAATAAATCAGCCTGTTCATAACTCAAATTTTCATGTACCTTGATCATCCTTGGAATAACTTCAAGTAAACTCCAATCTCCATTTACATTCAGTCTAAATTTAAAACTAAGCGCAGCTCTCTCTTCACCGGACATCAAGGAAAAAAAGTCATTAGAAAGTTCGTCAGGTAACATGGGAATGGTTTCTTCAATCGTATAAACGGAGGAAATCCGGTCTTCAGCTTCTTTAAATAGAGGATCTCCCGGATGAACTGAATGACTTAAATCAGTGATGTGTACTGCAACTATTAACTGCGCTTTATTCCACTCGAGCACAGAAAACGCATCGTCATAATCCAGGGTACTTTCTGCATCAACTGTAAAGGTTTGCATTTCCGCAGGTGATCTTGTCAATTTTGCTGATGGTAACTTCCGAACACGTTCAACATCCGCCAACACTTTTTCAGGAAATTCCTCTCGAACATTTGCACGCAGAAGTGTTAAGCGGGATGTGGAGACAGGAGTTCCTGCTCCTGCAAGCCAGCGTTTGAGTGAATTTTCTTCACCAATTCCAAACGATGTACCCCAGTCCAACAGGGTGGACATTTCTTTCCAATACGGAGATTCGGTACCTTCAATTAACAAATTAAGCTGTTGATCCAGCCAATTTTGCTGTTCTGCAGTTATTTTTGTATTTGCATTCCACTCTCCGGATTCAAGTTGTTTAATCCATTTCTGGATATTGACTGCACGTTTCTGCTGTTCCTGCAGGCGGGCAAACTGAACTTCCAGCAATGCTAATTCTTCTGAAGTTCTGGGTGTATAAGTTAAATTTCTGTTATGCTTGAACCAGAATGAATCCTCACGAAGAGCCAGAAATAAACCCAGTTTACTGACTGAATTTTCAGGTTTATCGAGGAAATCAACAGCTAACTCCTCAAGTGTATACTCTCTCATATTTTCCAAAAGTGAATGCATTGTTTCCAGCTCAAAGGTCTGTTTGTACTGCTCGGCCTGTTTCATGTGCAGCTCTAGGGTTTCGTGTGCCTGAGCAGCGTTAAAAGGCAATTTTTTCTCACGCCAACTGTAGGCCACACGGTTTGGAAGCAGGAATTGCGTTTTCCCCTGCGGCGGAACTATGATCAGTTTGTTTTTTTGTATGCCCTCTATCCATCCAAATTCCATTTTATGATCTATGAAATAAATGCAATAGTGGTTTGTCAATGATTCCAGCATTTGTTTGAATTTGAGAAAAGCTTATTGTAATAATCTAGGTTCGGTCTGTAGTGTACTATTTATGAGCGAATATCTCCAAGTCCTAAAAGCATGTTTTGTTAAAAAACACTTTCTAAGATTACATCAACTATTTTTTTCGTAAATTTCCCTATTCAGATGAATTTAACTCTATGTTATATTAAAGGGGCTTACATTCACCTCAAACAAATTTAGGAGTAACTAATGATCATTGGAGTCCTCAAAGAAATTCATCCAGGCGAACGCAGGGTTGCGATGGCACCTTCTGTTGCGAAACAATGCATTAAAAATGGGCATTCTGTCCTGCTCGAACACGGAGCAGGAATCATAGCTAACTTTACAGACGATCAATATGAAGATTCTGGTGTAGAAATAGTTGAGTCTGCACGTAAAATATGGGAAAAGACAGATGTAATCCTCAAGATTCGTCCTCCTGAGGAAGGGGTTGAAGAAATTGAAGAAGGGGAAGAAGAAGAATATTTTGAAACAGGAAAGCATGAGGCAGATTTACTACGTAAAGATGCTTGTCTGATTTGTCTGTTGAATCCTGGGCATAATCCTGATTTATTGAAAAGGCTTGCAAAAACTGGTGGGACTGCAATTGCTGTGGATGCTATACCTAGAATTTCTCGTGCGCAGTCGATGGATGTACTTAGTTCCATGGCAAATATTTCTGGTTATAGAGCAGTTACTGAAGCAGCACATAATTTTGGTCGTCTCTTTACAGGGCAAATTACTGCAGCAGGTAAAATCCCACCAGCTAAAGTTTTGGTGATTGGCGCCGGTGTTGCCGGACTGTCTGCGATAGGAGCAGCCCGGAGTTTAGGTGCAATTGTACGTGCTTTCGATACTCGAACTTCCGTACGTGAAGAAATTCAGAGCATGGGGGCAGAATATTTGGAAATGAATTTGGAGGAGGATGGTGCTGGCGGCGGCGGCTATGCCAAAACAATGAGTAAAGAATTCATTGAGTCAGAAATGAATCTATTAGCGGAACAGGCTAAGGAAGTAAATATCATTATCACAACTGCTGCTATTCCTGGCAAGAAGTCACCAGTTTTGATTACCAGAGAAATGGTAGAGAGCATGATTCCTGGATCAGTTATAGTAGATTTGGCTGCCGAAGGAGGTGGAAATTGTGAAATGACAATACCAGGAGAATTTCGTGTTTACAAAAAAGTGATCATCATTGGTTTTACGGACCTTCCTAGTCGTTTACCTACTCAAGCAAGTCAACTCTTCAGCAACAATATTGCTAAATTAATTCAGCACCTGAATGTAGATGGGGAACTAAACCTTGATCTGGAAGACGAGATTACTGGTGCAATTACAGTGGTTCATGATGGAAAAGTTCTTTGGGATCCGGAGGTACAAAATAAAGTTCAGAAAAAAACTGTTGCACCAGTAAAACTGGAAACAGTTCCTGAAAAGGTATCTGAATTACCAGAAGTAGAAAAGAAAAAGTGGTCATTGATAAAAATGATTGGGTGGCTCTCGGCTTTTGTTTTGGTAGCTCTGATTGGATTTGGAGGTTCTTCAGAATTCATTTCCCATGTAACAGTATTTGTTCTCGCTTGTTTTGTCGGATACATGTTGATTTGGAATGTCTCGCCTTCATTGCATACACCGCTGATGAGTGTCACCAATGCGATCAGTGGAATAATTGTGATTGGGGGGATGATACATCTTTCCGGAGAACAGATCATCTTGCCTGCCATTGCTGTCCTGATTGCCGCTATAAACATTGTCGGCGGTTTTCTAGTAACTCACCGTATGCTGGGAATGTTTCGAAAATAATCAAATATATTGTTGGTTGCAAATATATAGCAGCTGTTGTTTAACCATAAACTATTAAATTGAAAAATGCCTGAAGGACTTATTACTGTTGCTTACATTGTGTCAGCTATACTTTTTATCATGAGTTTGAGAGGACTTTCTAATCACGTAAATGCCCGGCGTGGCAACATGTTTGGTGTTGCAGGGATGATCATTGCTGTTGTTGCCACTGTTCTTGGAGGGCAGGTTGGCAATATTGGCACTTTAATATTAGTTATGCTTATTGGCGGTGGGATTGGATTAGTTGCTGCTCGACGTGTAGCCATGACGGCAATGCCAGAACTTGTGGCTATTTTGCACAGTTTTGTCGGAGCTGCAGCCGTGCTGGTCGGCATTGTCAGTCATTTAGAGTCAGGCAGCCTAACTGGTACAGAGCTGTTAATTCACAAAATTGAAATTGTTCTTAGTGTTTTTATTGGTGCCTACACATTTACGGGGTCAGTGATTGCCTTTTTGAAATTGAGAGGAAGTTTAGGCGGAAAACCTTTGACATTACCATTGCGTCATCAACTCAATATATTATTGGTGTTGGTCAGTGTTTTGTTTGGAACATGGTTTGTGAGCGGAGCACCGGAAGAGCAAATCATGTATCTCCTGATTATTATCTCCATTGCCGGATTACTCGGAATTCATATGATCATGGCGATTGGTGGAGCAGATATGCCGGTAGTTGTCTCCATGCTCAACAGCTATTCCGGATGGGCTGCTGCCTCTGCCGGATTCATGCTTTCTAATGATTTACTGATAATTACAGGAGCACTTGTTGGAAGCAGCGGAGCAATTCTAAGTTACATTATGTGCAGAAGCATGAACCGCTCTTTCATCAGTGTAATTGCAGGGGGCTTTGGTGTAGCAGAAGGTACGGTTGCTGCGGTCTCTAAAGAGGATGACGGAAAAGAAGCACAATCAATTTCTTATGAAGAAACCGCAGATATACTGCGTGGAGCCAAACAGGTTATCGTTGTTCCGGGCTACGGAATGGCAGTGGCACAGGCACAGCACATTGTACACGAAATCACCGAAAACCTGCAGAAAAGGAATATCATTATAAAATTTGCCATACATCCGGTTGCTGGACGTTTGCCAGGACACATGAACGTCCTGCTCGCCGAAGCCAACTTGCCGTATGATATCGTTTTTGAAATGGATGAGATTAATTCAGAGTTTAATGCAACGGATGTGGTATTGGTTATTGGAGCAAATGACATCGTCAATCCTGGAGCGCTGGATGATGAAAGCAGTCCGATTTACGGTATGCCGGTTCTTGAAGTCTGGGATGCTAAAACCGTGGTAGTACTTAAACGCAGTATGGCTACAGGATATTCTGGAGTTGGTAATCCTCTTTATTTCAGAGACAATACCTGGATGTTATTTGGTGATGCTAAAGAAAGCCTTAACAAGGTTGCCGCTCTCCTGAATTGAAAGAAGTTTTTACTCCAAATGCAGAATTGATCATCAATTATTCCCTGTTTATTTATACCTCATCTGTTTTTGAATTTATTTATTAGCACTTCCTCTGTTTGTAATTTCCTGTTATTTCCAATATATTTTAAAAATATTTACCTAAATGG
>OFKC01000034.1_pt1 | contig 17101 bp, 17 predicted proteins | sample 1540411 | NCBI WGS metagenome assembly OFKC01 (sample SAMEA104347395, study PRJEB22522) | marine metagenome | biome: marine biome; feature: marine water body; material: seawater | collected 2015-09-01T00:00:00Z | depth 229 m
CTATTGAAAAGAAGAAATAGACGAAAGTATTCAGAACGAGATGGAATTCTGAAGTAATTTTACGTGACTTCATGTTTCTGCCTGAAACGTTCTTCCCGCCATTCTTCCGTTTTGAGTACGTCAGCTAAAGCTTCCGCGGCATCCCACACATCCGTGTAGCGCAAATAAAGGGGAGCAAAACCAAAACGCATACTTCCCGGCTCTCTGAAATCGGCGATTATTTTTCTGGCAATAAGAGCCTGAATGACAGCAAAACCATTTTCAAAATGAAGGGTGACTTGAGAGCCTCGTTTATCATGATCAGTTGGGCTCTGCAGAGTTACACCAAAATTACGACATCCACTTTCAATAAGTTCAATAAATAGTTGAGTCAGACGCTGACTTTTTTTTCGCACTTGCTGAAGATCGACTTCCTGCGCAATTTCAAGACCGGCCTGCAGTCCCCTCAGAGATAAAACAGGTTGTGTTCCTGTCTGGAAACGACGAATGCCTTCTGCAGCATGGAAATTTTCTTCAAACTCAAAAGGACGTGCGTGTCCCCACCATCCTGAAAGAGGATTCTCAGCTTCGATCTGGTGCCGCTTTGCCACATAGATAAAGGCGGGCGATCCCGGACCACCATTCAGATATTTGTAAGTGCAGCCAACCGCAAAATCCACACCCCATTGGTCAAGTTCTACCGGCAAAACTCCTGCACTGTGACAGGTGTCCAGCACAAATAAAGCTCCTGCGTCATGAGTTTTTTGGACAAGTTCTTCAATGTGCAGGATTTCCCCTGTACGGTAATTAACATGCGAAAACACGACTACCGCGACCTGATTGTCAATTAATTCTTCCAGTGAGTTTCCATCTTTGCCCAACAAACGCCTTTGAATGTTTTGATGAGTTGACGTGACTCCTTCCAATATGTAAAGATCAGTCGGAAAACTGTCAGCTTCGGAGATCATCACTGTGCGTTCCGGACGTAGGGTCAATGCGGCATGGACGGTTTTAAACAGGTTTAGTGAAGTGGAGTCAGAAACAATAACTTGTCCGGAAGCAGCGCCGACAACAGGTGCTATTAATTTCCCTAGAGTTTCCGGCAACTCCCACCAGCCGGCCTTGTTCCAACTTGTTATGAGGTCTTCGGCCCACTCTTTCCGGATAGCCTGGTCCAGTTGTTCGAGTGCCTTTTTTGGCATCGGTCCCAAAGAGTTTCCATCCAGATAAATCAGTCCTTGAGGCAAATAAAATGCCCCCTGCCAGTTGCGCAAAGGATCTACCGTATCCTCTCTTTCACAAGCAGCTCTGGATTCAAGTAAATAAGAGATGTTGATCGGCATGGTAGGAATTTGAGTTGGGGATTTATGAATTCAAATGCTTTTCTTTGTTGAATTCTATAGACCCTCAGTCTGTATGTCGAGTAAATATTTTGGTTTGTTCGGCAGGTTAAATTATCCTTGATGTAAAATTTCGAGAAAAATCAGACCGTCTCGAAACAGCATAATCGCGAATCCAATTAATGCAAAACCAAGGAATTGCATGATGCGCCGATACAATATGCCGTGCAGGAAATTTCTTGATTTTCCTGCTGCAATTGCAAGCAAAAGTTTGACTCCACACAAGCCTAAATAAAAACTGAAAAGGAAAGTTATTCCGGAACCCAAAGTCTGTTGAAATGAGCGAACCATCAGAGGTGCTCCAACAGTAAACCAAAAAAGGTATGGATTGGGATTAACCAAATTTGCAATCATTAATTCTTTCAGAAGTAGCGGGCGGGGTGTAAAATCCGTAATTTCTGCATTGGCGGTTCGAATACTTTTTGTGCCCAAATATAGTAGAAAAACTGATCCAACCAGAGAAATTGCACCCAGCAGGATTTTCATATTTGAAATTTGGGCGAATAAGAATCCGGAAATTAATACGACAGGTACATCTGTCAATAATGGAGTGCAAGCTACTTTTGCACCGGCGCGGATGCCGTGACGTAATGTTTCAGAAATGATAAGTATCAACATTGGCCCGGGAGCAATTCCTGAAGGAGCACCCAGGAGCAATCCAATAGTAAAGATTCCCCAAATACTATCGATCATGTAGGAATCTCAAAATCCATGCACTCTAAATCAATTATCATTTTGCCGATTCTAGTGACCGAGCCTTTCATAATGATATTATAATTTTCGCTGATTGTGATGTCGATTTGCCCTCCCGGCATTAAGACCGCGATTTCAGCATCGCACAAGCCCAGCCGATGAGCCACTGATGCCGCCGCACAACTGCTGCTTCCTGATGCCAAAGTGTAACCTGCACCACGTTCCCAGATTTCGATCCGGATCGTGTTGCGGTTAAGTACTTCCAAAAACTGCACATTTGTACGGTTTGGAAAACTTGGATGCGTTTCAATCAAAGGCCCGAGACGAAGAGTTTCTTCCGCAGAAATAGTGCGATGAAGTACCACACAGTGCGGATTACCGATGGTGGCGGAGCAGAATGTTAATTTTTCACCGTTTATTTCCAATGTTTCATTCAACACTTCCCGACTTTCCCCCGTGACCGGAATAATGTCGCTTTGAAAACTTACAGAGCCCATTTCGACAGTTACGGACTGACCGGAACTGTCTACCTGTGCGCTGACAATACCTCCGGATGTAACGATTTTAAATTTTGACTGATCAACCAGTTTCCGGTCCCAGAGCGAACGCGCAAAAATGCGTAAACCGTTTCCGCTTTTTTCAGCCGTGCTGCCGTCCGGATTATATATTTTAAGTGTGAAGCAGTTTCCGGAGTCGTCTTTTCCTCCCACTAATATACCGTCTGAACCAAGTCCAAAGTTGCGGTGACATATTTTACGAACTTGTTCTGATGTCAGTTCATTTTCCGAAAAGTCCGGATGTTCACTGGTTGATACCAGGTAATCATTGCCAAGAGCATGATATTTGAGAAATTCCATTTTTTCAGGTTAAGATGATAACATTATAATAATTTAGGCCTTAAATAGTTAAACTATTATGCCCGGAGATTACTTTTGGTAAAACCACATTCTGAATCTAATTTTGCTAACTTTATTCAATAATCAGCTATTTTCTGAGCGGCTTCTGTCGGAGTAAGCGGTTTGTCTAAAAGCTGGCCGTTACTCAGCCGCAATAAAACGCCTTCTTCAGTCATGTAAACTTGCATAGGGTCACCGTTTTCATCCAGCATTTCCAGGGCATATGTCGAATTTCCGTCCAGAAAATCCGGAATTAATCTTACATTTTCCGGGGCGTTGTCGCCTATTTCTCTCCAAAGTGATTCTACTTCCTTGTATTGTTGGTCCAGCTGCCGGAGCTTTTTTTGCAAATCCTTGGGCGAAGCAAATTTTTCCAGTTTGCCTTTCCAAAAGAGAAACAATGATTTTGCTTCAGAAAAAACAAATACTGTATTTTTACCTATTTCCCGGAGGATATTATTCGCAATATTTTCCAAAATTTCTGGCGATGCAGTGACCATTTTTTTCAGGCGCTCACTGGATTCTTGAACAGGGATGTTAGAACCAAATGACTGCATCATATCTTCCAAATTAAACTCAGACAATTTATTTGCAGTAGAACTCTTTGCAGTCAAAGTTTTATTTTTTGGCACAAATTTTAAATGTTTCATTAAACTTTTCCCCGGAGGCTGTCCCTGATTCTGGAAAAAAAATATTAGAAACGTGCCCAGGAAAATAAACAATATAATCAGAATAATTTTCCGTAAAAATTTTACCGCAGATTTATTTTCATTTTTGCTCCCAGCGGCAGATCTTTCCCTGTGTTTAAAAGAGTGTTTGGTTTTTTCGAGCATTTTCGCAGAAATTATCGGCTCAGGGAAGTATGGCTTCAACTTCTGCATTAGTTGATCATTTCGTTCCTGAACCAGTTTGACTCTTTTAATTAACTCAAAACCGTGTGTTTTGAGGTAGATTTTCCGGAGCTCTTCCACAAGAAATTTTACGCCAGGATGGGTAGCTTCTTTAATTTCTTCCGGATCTTGCTTCGTTCCATTCCTAAATCGCTGGCATTGATGAAGGACTTCTACTTCAAGTGCTTTTGAACCTACACGCAAGGCATGCCAGCGGTCCCGCGGAAACATAGGCGGCGAAACCGGCGGTGTTATATTTTCTTCATTTGAACTATTATTTGCAGAGTCTACAGATAGTGTTTTTGCCGATTTATGCTTACTTTTACGTACCTGACTTTTTTTCATTTGGAATATTTGCCAGTCTTTTTTGTAATTTGACCATGCCTGCTTGAATTCATCCCAATTAGTGCGTAACTCTTTATTATGCTTAAATAATTTATTAAAAAGTGGTGCAATATCTGGAAAAGAAAGTGGATCTTTTTTGCGGACGAGAATTGACAATTTCCGCATCTTTTGTATTTGCTTCTCCAGTAGCACGGACTCTTTGTCGATATGATTCCATTCAGTATTTGTCAATGGGCGTTTCCAATGTTCAACAACTGGGAAAATAAGCAATTCCATTCTGATTGTATCTACACAAATTCGATTCAGATCGATCGATTTGGTACTTGGTACATGTGTTTGAGTTTGCTGTTGCAATGCATGCCAGGCTTGTTTTGTTTTGGTGGATTTGTGATCCGGATTTGTGAGGAGCATAAAATCCTCAAAATGGTCACCTGAGATGGGAGTAATGTCTGATTTTTTCATGTTTTTTATATAGACGAATTATGTTCCAACGAATATAATGTGTTTAGCATTGCAAAACTCGTACTTTAGTGTAATCCACTATCAAAACCGTGGTCAATCAGGGAATAAGTTATGTTTGACTTATAAATTAATTTACAGTAGAATATCTTAATCAGTACCAATTTGGTGCTGTTTCTCTAATTAGTTGGTTGAATCATGCCGTTACTTGAGTATTGCACTTTGAATCACCATGCATCCACATTTAATTTTCAAATTATTTAACAGGGTTAGGTTATGAAATTTAAAGTTGTTTCTCCAAATGTAGAAAGTTCAGGGAATTCCGGAACTGATCCGAAGGCTCAGATTGAGCAAATGCTTTCGGGCAGTCCTGTTTTTTTATTTATGAAGGGTACGCCCGAATCACCTCAATGCGGATTTTCTTCCAAAATAGCAAATATTTTAAAGGACTGGGAAGTCCCTTATCAGTCATTTAACGTACTTTCTGACGAAAGTATTCGGCAGGGAGTCAAGGACTTTGCAAACTGGCAGACCATCCCCCAACTTTACATCAACAAAGAATTTGTCGGTGGATCAGATGTAGTTGAAGAAATGTCGAATAACGGTGAGCTGGGTGATTTGTTGAAAGAAGCGTTTCCTGGTCGAGACATCACACCACCCCCTCCTCCGGTAGAAGTACAGGAAGTAGCAGCCCTTGAAGCTGCTTCAATTCTGAAAGAAAATTCTGAAATTCGTCTTTTGGATGTGCGCACGCAGCATGAGCGGGAGACTGCATCTCTGGATAATTCTGTGTTGCTGGATCAGGAATTAGTGGAGGAGATCCTTGGTTCGTGGGATCAAAACACACCACTGATGTTTTTTTGCCACATGGGAGAACGCAGCAGACAAGCAGCTCAATATTTTACCTCACAGGGTTTTCAACAGGTGTACAACATCTCTGACGGAATAAAGGGCTGGTCAAGCAATGTTGACTCCTCAATTCCTCAATACTAGAATTCATAATTTTTTTACTTAGAAAGCTCCAGGGTTATGAAAACAGAAAAACCTCTTCCATCAGTCGTTCTAACAGAGCGTGCTTCACAAGTTTTTAAAGAATCTTGTGAAGCAGAAGGCTCAACTTTGGAGGATACATTTTTACGCATTGGAGCACGTCCGGGAGGGTGTTCCGGATGGAAATATGAGCTTGAATCAAATACCTCGGAAGATATTGGGCCAAATGATGTGCAAATTCTGTCAAGAGAAGTTTCTGTAATTGTAGACAGGGAAGCACTAACTGAAATCTTAGGGCCACTAAAGATTGATTTTTCAAACAAAAATATGGTTGAACAGGGGTTTGTCTTTGAACAACTGACAACCGGACACCAGTGCGGATGCGGAGAATCTTTCACTCCCGTAAAAGATTTGAATACCGTAAAATAAAATGTTCCAGTTTCTTGAATGGCTGGCTGGGGCAACCTGCTTCGGGCTGTTTATTTACAAGTGGATTATCATTGCAGCAGTGGTAATGACCTGGGTCAGCGCTGATCCGCATAATCAGATTGTTCAGTGGATCGGACGTGTAACTCGTCCATTATGGGTCTGGTGTGAACAGCGGATGCCGGTGATGATGGCACATTTCAGTGCCTATGCCTCAATTCTTGTTGTTATCTTTGCCCAGATTGTATTACCGGCTGAAATACGCTCACTGAATTTGTTTTTTCAGGGTCAGACGGATTTTGCTGGTGTAGTGCTTCAGAGTGGAGGGCACTTGCTGCAGGGTATGAGTATTGTAGTTCAAAGCCTTTTGTTTTTTTGCATATTCGTATTGATTGCCTGGTTTGTACTGACTTTGGTAAACCCGTCATTAAGTAATCCGTTAGTACGCATCATCCATGTACTTGCCGATCCTCTGATTACTCCTGTTCAAAGTTATCTTCCAAGAACCCGTACCGATTGGTCACCATTGGTTAGTGTACTGTTATTTTATCTGATCAGTTCAAGTATAATTTCACCAATAGGATTTTACGGGAGCACGCTTTCAAATCCGGTCTCTATCTGCATTTATTAGATGATACTTTTAACATTACATATAGTCGCTATTGGAGCCTTGATTGGTGTAACTGCAAACTTTGCTTATTCTATGGGTAAAAAAGAAGGCCTCCGGGTCGCTCGCAAAGTGCACGAGGACAAGGAACTAAAAAAAGAAGTACTAAAAATCGAATCCTAATAGAATTTATATCAGAGTTTCTTTGCAGCTTGTATTTTTTTCAAACGCACTTTAATTGCTTCAGCATGGGCAAACAATTGTTCTTCCTCTGCAAAACGAATTATTTGTTCTCCCTGACGCACAAGACGCTCAGGAGAATAGCTGATGACAGAACTGGTTTTTACAAAGTCCTGTACTCCAAGTGGTGATGAAAACTTTGCACTACCTGAAGTGGGCAAGGTGTGATTCGGGCCAGCAAAATAATCTCCGACTGGTTCGGGAGAATTTGGTCCAAGAAATATGGCTCCTGCATTGCGAATACGGTGCAGATCTTCAAAAGGTTGTTTTGTCAAAACTTCCAAATGTTCCGGGGCAAGCTCATTAATCACTTCAAAAATTTCTTCTAAATCTTCTGCCACAATTATTGCCGAGCGGTTTGCAAAAGATGCTTCTATGATTTCACGGCGCGGAAGTGTAGGTACCAATTTTTTAAGACGTTTAGATACATCTTTTGCCTGTTTTGCTGATGTTGTAACGAGAACGGCTCGAGCATCAGGATCGTGTTCGGCCTGGGACAGCATGTCCCGGACAAGGTATTCAACCGGAATATCGTCACGGTCACAAACAACCATGATTTCACTTGGTCCTGCAAATGAGTCTATACCGACAGTTCCGAAAACCTGCCGTTTTGCTTCTGCAACATACGCATTTCCCGGTCCGGTAATTTTGACAACTTGCTGAATCGATTCTGTACCATAGGCCAATGCTCCAATAGATTGTGCACCGCCTACTGAATAAAGTTCTTCGAGACCCATCAATGCTGCACTTGCCATCACTAATGGATGCGGAAGTCCGGAAGGTCCAGGTGGAGACACCATTGCAATTCGAGGCACTCCTGCAACCTGGGCCGGGATCACGTTCATAAGCAAAGTCGAAGGATAAGCTGCACGACCTCCGGGGATATAAATTCCGACACTATCCACTGGTGTGACTTTCCAACCTAGCACAGTGCCGTCTGGACTGAAATCCAGTTGGCTTTCTGTTTTTTGCCGCTCGTGAAAAAACATGATATTGTCTGCAGCTTCTTCCAAAATGTGAAACAGCTCGTGATCCAGGTTTTCGAGAGCTTCTGTCAGTAAAGGTTTTGGTACTAGCCACGATTCGGGAATCACGTTATCGAACCGTTCAGTATATTCACGCAAAGCCGAATCCCCTTTTTCCCTGACGGTTTCCAATATTTCCTGAACTGTAACGGAAACGTCTTTATTTTCTTTAGCATCGAAGGATTTTGAAAAGAGATCAAATCCTTCAAATATTTTAACCTGCATCGTTTTCACTGTATAATTACAATTTTGTTACTGTTCGTTTACTGTATCAATCATGGAAAGAAACAATTTTCGTTCAGAAACAACACTTGAGATATGTTGTTCTATTTAGGCAATTAAGCTCTCTGCTTCTTTAAATTCAACGGAAACAGTTTTGGAAATACCGGGCTCTTCCATTGTAACACCGTACAAAAGGTCGCCGATTTCCATAGTCTTTTTATTGTGGGTGACAATTATGAACTGAGAATCGTAAGATAAACCTGTAATAAGCCGGTTGAAGCGCACTACATTCACATCATCCAAAGGTGCGTCAACTTCGTCCAGTAAACAGAATGGGCTTGGTTTAACCAAAAAAATTGCAAAAATCAGTGAGATAGCAGTCAGGGCTTTTTCTCCTCCGGAAAGCAAATTGATGTTTTGTAATTTTTTCCCCGGAGGTTGTGCCAAAATATCAACTCCTGCATTCAACAGATCTTCAGACTCTGTCAGTAAAAGCTTTGCTTCTCCTCCTTCAAACAAAGAACTGAATACATTCATGAAATTCTCATTGACCTGATCAAACATTTCTCTAAATCGACGTCGAGACTCAATGTTGATGTCTTTGATGGTTTCTTTTAAATCATCTACGGCTTTTTGCAAATCTTCGGACTGTGATTTCAAAAAATCAATCCTTTCTTTCAGCGCTGCATATTCTTCCGGTGCAGCAAGGTTTACTGCCCCCATTGCATTCAAACTTGCCTTTAATGAACGTAATTCCAGTCCCATTTGTTTATGATCGGAAGTATCAATATCAATTTCTGTAAGTACAGCTTCAGGAGTTTGCTCGGTAATTTCTCTCAATTGATCTTCAAGCTGTTCCCTTTGCAGTCTGAATTCAGTCAACCGAATTGATTCCTGATGTGAAACGCTCACTGAATTTTCAAGATGACCCTGACGTTCCTGCAATTTTTGAGAGAGCAGAGTCTGCTCTTCATTTTTCTGTTCGTGCAGTTGAATATCTTCTTCCAACTCCCGCTTCATGTCGGAACGTTTCTCCAGCAAGTCCTCAAAAGATTCATCAATTTCAGTAATTCGTTTACGGCTTTGTTCGAGTCTCAGTTCACCCTCATTAATTGCTGTTTTGAGCTGTTCAAGTCGCAGAGATGTATCTTCATATTCTTTATTCAAGCGGCTTTCGGTTTCTTCAGTATTCTTTTGCTGCTCAGTTGTTTCTGTCAAAGAAACTCGGTGGGCAAGAAGTTCTTCGGCAATTGCATCGTTACGACTTTGCTGCAGTTGTATGCGATCCTGCAGTTGATTTGTTTTTTCTTCCAGTTCAGCACGTTCTTTTTCCAGAGAAATAATAGTTTCTGCTGCAGTTTTTTCTTTCAATCGTGAAGAGTCCATCTCCTCAAGTATGCCCTCAGAATCTTGAGAAAGTTGTGAAACTGTCTGCTGCATTCGGCGTTCCTCGAGCTGTTGGTGCTCCAGTTCCTTGTTGCCGCTCAGCATAGCAAATTCCAATTTTCGTGATTCTTCTTCTCGAGTCTCCTGCTCCTCTTTCAAAGATTCATGTCTTTCCCGTAGAGTTAGTAGTTCACTCTCAAATGTTTTTATCTTTTTTTGTAAATCATCAACATATGTTTCTACATCAATGATTTGCTGCTGACGCTGCAAAAAACCCAGAGATCCGGATTGTACTTTTCCCATGCTGGCGGAAGAATTTGAAAGACAAATTCCGGATGAGGAGAGCCACTCTTCAGGAGAGTCCGGCCACTTTTTTTCAGCTTCATTCCAAAAATTATTTTCATCTTTCAGCAGTGTAAATCGTGAAAAAAACTTTTCTCCCCACTCTTGTAAAGGTTTCTTAAACTTTAGAATTTCCGGAAGAGGAATACCTTTGGTTCCTGCTGATTTCGGAACAGATGCAGGATGATCTAAAGCTACAAACCCGAGTTGCCCCAATTCGTGTTCAGCACAAAATATTTCTATTTGTGGAAGCTTTTCTGCTCGTTCAATAACTACCCAGTCCAGCACTTCAGCCATTACAGGAGATACGATATCTAATTTATCCGTAGGCACAGTAATAAAATCGGCAAGCAGTCCTGACACTCCCAGTTGCTTCTTAGTTTCCGGATTGTCCTGCATCAACTTCATGAAAATTTTTACACTGTCACTAAATCCTTCATAGTGAGTTTGGATTTGCTGCAGGGACTCAATACGAGATTCTGCAGTGCTTTGCTGATAACGCAGATCCTCAAGTTTTTTCTCCTCTTCAATTAGTTTCAAGTGCTGATCTTCTATGCTACTTTCAAGTTCAGCTAATTTTCCCGACAATTCTTCTTTCTGCAAGCGCATGGTCACCATCTGTTCTTCTCTGTCAGAAACCTGGAGAGTTACTTCCTGAAGCAGATTTTTGTGAGATTGTTGCTGGTCTTGAAGACGTTGCTGTCGTTCTGTAAGATTTTCCAGGCGTTCATCCAGGAAATTCTTCTGATTAGTTTGGTTAGTTAATTCAGTGTGTACAGTTAACAGTCGTTTTTGAAGTACAGAAGTTTCTTCGGCAGATTTTTGTAGAGTTTCGTTTTCTTCAGCACGCTTCTCTTCAATAATAACAAGTTTTGCCTGCATTTCTCCCAAACGTGCTGCCAGTTCCATGCTGCGGTTATTTATATCAGCTCTTTCTTTTTCACGTTCAGTTAATCTTTGTTTCAACTCTAAGAGCTCTTTTTCCTGACCCTCCCTTTGTTCACTGACATTTTGCAGATTTTGTTTTTCCAGTTCACGTTGATTTTCAGCTTCCTGTATATTTTGCTCTGTTTTAAACAGTTGTTCGCGCCGCTCTCCAATCTCTGTACCCAATTGTGTTTGCTCTAACATAAGCCGTTCTAAATCAGTTTCAACAACTGACTTTTCACTTTGCAGATCCTGCTGCTGCTGCTGATGCCCCTGTACCAGTTCTTGTACTTTTTGTTCGTTGAGACCTGCTTGATGCCAACTTAAACAAAGATGCTGACGCTCCAGCAGGCCGCTCTGTTCCTGTAGCTCCAAATATTTTTCTGCCCGTTCGACATGTTCCCGCAACCCGTCTTCCTGTTCCGAAAGCGCTCCAAGCACGTCGTTCACCCGTAGCAGATTTTGTGTTGTTTCATCCAGCCGTTTTTCAGCATTTTCACGTTTGAAGCGAAACTTGACGATTCCAGCAGCATCATCAATCAAGATACGTCGATCAATAGGTTTGGCGCTGACAATTTCCTCTACGCGCCCCTGTTCAACAATCGAGTATCCGGTTCCGCCAATTCCTGTATCCATAAACAATTCCCGCACATCTTTCAAACGCACGGGTATTTTGTTGATCATGTAAATACTTTCACCTGAACGGTAAAGGCGGCGGGTCACCGCAATTTCTGTGTAATCTGCAAATTGTTGAAGTGTGTCTCCTTTGGGGTTGGAAAAAGTCAGTGAGACTTCAGCCATTCCGGAAGGCTTGTGAAAGGAGCTACCGGAAAAAATAACATCCTCCATTGAACTGCCCCGCAAATGTTTTACACGCTGTTCACCAAGTACCCAGCGAACTGCGTCAACAACATTGCTTTTTCCGCAGCCATTCGGACCCACTATAATTGTAATTCCGTTTTGTTTAACCTGCAGATTGACAGGATGACAAAATGATTTGAATCCTGAAACTCTTATTTTTTTGATACGCACAATTTTTTTCTATTTTCTTTTCAGCTTTTTTTACAAACAAGACACTTCAAATTAAAATTACTTCTCTCAGAATCAGAGCTAAATGCACTTTTTTTATCAGGCATTTAAGATTTTAGCTGCAAACCGTTCAACTCTTTCCGACATAGTTTCCAGTTGGGATAAAACTGATCCATTAATGCCTTGAATCTGTTGTTGTGACTGGCTTCTAACAAATGCACTAACTCATGTACAACAATATATTCCAGACATTCAGGCGACTTTTTTACAAGCTCAAGATTGAAACGAATACCATGTGTTTTAGGCGTGCAGCTGCCCCACCTGGATTTCATGCTGCGAATGGAGAAGCGCTTGACTGAGACACCCAGTTTAAGTTCCCATTTTTTTATAAGAGGATTAAGTAGCTCCATCAACTGTTTATGATACCACTCATTCAGGACAGAACGCCTTTTTTCCATGTCAGCTCCAGTAGGAACATGGATCAATATTTCGTTTTTCACTAGCTCTGCAAAAGGAGGTTTGTTATTTTCTAACACTTTTAATTGATAGCTGTGACCTTTAAAGTAGTGAGTTTCCTGATTTATATATTTCAAAGGTTTTTCACGCACCTGATTTCGTATTTTTAAACGCTGTTTTCTAATCCAATCAAGCTTGGATAGCGCGAAAACACGAATTTTTTCCTGATTCATACGGAGTGGTGCAGAAACACGCACGATACCGTTAGGAGGGCATACCTTCAAGTGGAGATGTTTGATTTTCTTTTTAGTTACCTCTGCATCTATATCATCCAGCATAATCATTGAAATCATACGTTTTTGTTTAACTTTCACAGCGCGTTGCTTTTCTGTAAACAAAGAGAGGACATTAATGCTTTCAAACATTGTAACAATGGTTGGCGGGTTAAGTGAAAAATTCTTGAACTGTATGGCTGGTTTCTTTTGTCAAATAGTTTTCATTCGTGGAAAGGGGCATAGCACCAGTTATAAATATTCTGATCTTATATATTGTGGAAACTACCGGGGAATGAAAAATATATGGAATAATTTAGAGACTCCGCAAGCCACCCCACATGACACTTTACAAGCTTTCAGGCATTTGAAATCAATTTTATATCTAAAAAGGGATATCATCCTTGATGAAACCGTCATCAGTTGGAGTTTCCTGGGCGTTCCCTGGATCCTGTGTTGATGCAGAGTCCTGTGTTGATGCAGAAGTTGCAGAATAATTTGAAGAGCCTCCTTCCTGAGGAATTCCCCCATCAACATTTTTTGAATCCAGAAACTGCATGTTTGTGACTACAACCTCAGTTTTGTAGTGTTTTTGACCTTGTTGATCTTCCCAGTCTCTAGTTTGTAAACGGCCTTCAACATAGACTTGCGAGCCTTTTTTCAAGTAAGACTGTGCCAAATCAGCAAGTCTTCCCCACAACACGAGGCTGTGCCATTCTGTTCGCTCTTGTTTTTCACCCTGTTTGTCTGTCCAATAATCGTTAGTTGCAATGGTGGTATTAGCTACAGCACTGCCGGATTGTGTGTAGCGAATTTCAGGGTCCTGTCCTAATCGTCCAATCAACATCACTTTGTTCAGATTTGCCATGTTTTTCTCCTGAATATTAGTATTTCTAAGATACTCTGTTTTAACGCAATGGAGCCAATAAGGAAAGTGCTTTTTTCAGTCTACCTTCAAACGGCAAATCCGAACTGCCGGTTTCTCGAAGTACTGGCAGGATTTCCTTTTCCGAATAGCCAAGGTTTTTTAATGCAGAAAAAACTCCGTCAATTTCAGTTCCTGAAAGAGTTAATCCTGTTTTAGAGCTCCCTGCAGGTACTGGTTCAAATCCTGAAATTGGATGCCGCTTCAGTTGATCTTTCAAATCCAAACACAACTTTGCTGCAGTTTTTTTCCCTATACCGGGAACCTGGCTGAAACTCTCGGTGCTGCTCTGATGAACAGCATCCACCAGTTGACTGGGAGAAAGTACTGAAAGAACCGCTAATCCCAACTTCGGACCTACACCTGAAGTTTTGATAAGCATTTCAAATAATTCTTTTTCTTCTAATTTTTGAAAGCCATACAGGGAAATATCGTCTTCCCTGACATTTGTATAGATGTGCAGAGTGATAAATTCTTCCGGAGAGGCTTTAACTGCAAGATGTTGAGAAACATGAACTGCGTAACCCACACCGTCAGATGTTTTGAGAACGATTAAATTTGCTTCTGAACGGAGAATTTGTCCTTCAAGATAGGCAATCATGTAGCAAGTTATACATAAAAATGTTTTGTTTCTGGCTGCTCATCAAGCTAAGGTGATTGTTTAAGGGAGAGCCCCAAATGGGCATGTGTGATAGCAACGGCAAGTGCATCTGCTTCATCTTCTTGAAGTGAGTTCTGTAAATTCAACAGAATCTTGACCATATGCTGTACTTGATCCTTGTCAGCCCTCCCTACACCGACTACAGTTTGCTTGACCTTCAGAGTCTGATATTCATGTATGGGTAAATGGCGTTCAGAAAATTTCAATAAAATAACACCACGTGCATGACCTAAAGTAAGTGCTGACTGAGCATTCTTTGCAAAAAAGACTTTTTCGACAGCTCCACAATCCGGTCTGAATTCTTCAATCAATTGTTCCAGTTCTTTGGAGAGCATTGACAAACGATCAGAAAGTGGATGCTTTGCATTCAGTCGGATACAGCCGCTGGCTAAATGTCTGGTACGGTTTCCGGTGTTTTCAATCAGACCGTAACCTGTTTTCCTGCTCCCGGGGTCTATACCTAAAATTCGCAGTGTTTCAACCAAGTTCTGCCATAACGCTTTCGCTGATGTCAAAATTGGAATGGACACTGTTTACGTCATCATCTTCTTCCAATAGATCAATCAGTTTTATTACTTGTTCAGCTTTTTTATAATTATCGATTTCTATACGGTTTTGAGGATTCCAGATAACCTCTGCACTTAGCATGGCAACACCATTTTCTTCCAAGTATGAACGTACAGTATCAAAATCAGCAGGAGGAGTAATAATCTGATACGTGTCTAGGTTTTCAGTGTTTAAATCTTCCGCACCAGCTTCCAGAATTAATTCAGTAAGCCGGTCTTCGTCAATAACAGTGTTGTCAACCAAAATTGATCCCTGTCGGTCAAACATGTACTGAACAGAGTTAGCTGAACCAAGATTCCCATTGCATATACTGAAAGCATGTCTTACTGATGCAATGGATCTGTTCCTGTTGTCAGTCATCACTTCTACAATAATTGCAACATTGTGTGGTCCATAGCCTTCGTAAATAATTTCTTCAAAAATTACTCCGTCTAATTCTCCTGCACCTTTTTTGATAGCCCTATCAATATTGTCTTTGGGCATGCTTTGACTTTTTGCATTGGCAACTGCTGTACGTAAACGTGGATTGGCATCGAGATCGCTTCCGCCAATTCTTGCTGCTATAGTTAGTTCTTTAATCAATTTGGTAAAAGCTTTTCCCCGCTTTGCATCCTGAGCTGCTTTGCGATGCTTGATTGTACTCCATTTGCTGTGTCCTGACATATAAATTAAGATTTAAAAGTTTGAAAAGGCTTTGATTAACAAACTACTGTAAATATAATAACGCAGACTACACTAAATCAGACAATGCGTCCAATTAAATCATAAGTGTGGGATTCCGTAATTTCAACATTATTGAAAGTTCCAGGACGAGCAGTCCCATCATTGATATAAACTAACCCGTCTACATCAGGTCCTTGAAATTCACTTCGGCCTTGAAGTAGCAAGTCACTTTCTTCACTAAGGCCATCCACAAGGACTTTCAATTGTTTTCCAATCCAGCTCTTATTTCTACCACTGCTGACTTTTTGTTGTGCTTCCATCAGTTGCTTACGCCGTTCTTGCTTAAGAGAATTTGGAACAGGATCTCCCCATTTTGCTGAACGGATATTATCTTCATGGGAGTATGAAAATACTCCAACATGCATAAAATGACCTGCTGAAACAAACTCAAGTAATTCCTGGAAATGATCTTCTGTTTCAGTTGGAAAACCAACAATAAAAGTAGTACGCCAAGCCAAATCCGGAAGATGTTTCTGTATCTCCTGTATTTTATTTTCTATCTGAGCACGGTCTATTTTTCGGTTCATTGCTTTCAAAACTTCATTATTAATATGTTGAAACGGCATATCGAGATACCGGCAAAATCTTTTATCACCTGCAATCACCTCCATCACTTCATCAGTAAAGGAGTTGGGATAGCAGTAAAAAAGACGTATCCAGAAATCACCTTCTATTTTTCTGATGCTTTTTAAAAGTGTTGCCAGTCCAGTACCGTTCTTAAAATCTTTACCGTAAGATGAAGTGTCTTGTGAAATAAGATTGATTTCCTTAACTCCTTTTTTTGTCAGATTAATGATTTCAGTTACAATAGAGTTGACTGTACGGCTACTGAAATTTCCTCTTAACGCAGGTATGTTGCAAAACGAACACATGTTGGAACAACCCTCTGCCACTTTAAGGTATGTATAATGACGAGGTGTAGTTTGTATACGGGCCTGATTTTCAAATTGTCTGTAGTGAGGTTTTTGCTTCAAATTAAGTTTTGTTAGTCCGGTACCCTCATACATTGAGGACACAAGTTCCGGAATCTGTTCAAATCCGTTTGAACCAAACAGTCCATCCAGTTCTGGAATCTGCTCCGCGAGACTGTCCTGGTAACGTTGAGTCAAACAACCTGTTGCGACAAGCTTTTCACAGTTGCCAGTACTTTTGAAATCACTTAGTTCAAGAATCCTGTTGATTGACTCTTCACTTGCTTCTGTAAGAAAAGCACAGGTGTTGACAATAATTACTTCTGCAGAATCTGGAGTCTTTGTCATCTCAAAACCCTGGTTTTGCAGACTGGCCAGCATTATTTCTGAATCAACTTGGTTTTTAGAGCAACCCAAGGTTTCCAAATAAATTCGCTTCTTTTCGTGTGAAGGCGATACAGATTCTGGAATAGGACTTGTCATAGTGAATAGTTTTTTTCTAGAAGTACAAATGGTAGGAGTAAAAAAGACTCCTGTAGAAAAAAGGGGCCTTTAAAGGAGGGATTACTTGAAGGTCAGTCTTTAGTTTTTGTCTCAGGATTCTTTTCTTCGGTTATAACTTTCTCGGAAGTGATCTCAGTTTCTTCCTGTACTGCTTCAGAATCTGCCTGTACCTCCTCTTTTTCAGGTTCTGTTTTAGCTCCATCCTCTGCTGAATCAGTTTCAGTTG
>OFKC01000035.1_pt1 | contig 17036 bp, 14 predicted proteins | sample 1540411 | NCBI WGS metagenome assembly OFKC01 (sample SAMEA104347395, study PRJEB22522) | marine metagenome | biome: marine biome; feature: marine water body; material: seawater | collected 2015-09-01T00:00:00Z | depth 229 m
AAATAAAGTAGAGGAATCGGAAATTTGACTTACTACTCCAGTAGCACTTAACTTGGCAATGAAAACGATTGCACAGAGGGAACTAATTACAGCAATACCTTTTGAAATCTGGCCTTGTAGTGATTCTTCGGTTCCACTATTTTCCAAGGCAGTAAAAACAAGAATGCTTGATGGAACTGCAAGGCAAAGCGCAAAATAAATGCTTTCACTAAAGCCTTCTGTTCCTGCAAAACTAGATGCAGCCCAAAAATACAGAAGCAATCCCAAACCCATATAACCGACTCCATTGACAAGAATCAAATTCATCCTCTTAGTTATGTCAGCGAGGTTGAATTGCAGACCAGCCATGAATAGAATCAGCACAATACCAATTTGCTGGAATCCAGAAAGAATGGCGCGTATTCCATTATAATGTTCGTCAAGCTGATCAAGCGAGGTTTCAGGAAGTCCCGCAACACTAGCCATGATGTAACCCATGATCACAAAAGACAGAATATTTGTCTGCTTGAGTTTTGTTAGTACTATCGTGAGGAGCATTGCGCCACCTAGCATCAACCCCAGAGGTTTAATGAACCAGCCTCCACCTCCTGCATATGCAGGAAACGCGGCTAATAGTCCAACAGCTAAAATGGCCGGGAATCTGAAGTAAAGTGATTTAAACATAAGACCTCTTCGTATATTGTTTAGCATGAAATTAAACTTTAGCAAAAGCTTCGCCTAAACCCTCTTGCAGTTTTTTTGTTTCAGAAAAATGGCTTTCACCAGCTTCACGGAAAGCTTCTTTGGGTTGCTTAGTTTCTTCCATTTCAAACATATTGCGGAAGGATTTTGCCGCCAGGTACTCTGTTTGAATTACATAACGTGCACCTGCTCCATACAATTCCAAAGTTTCTTCATGCGAGGAGGTGGCAGCAATAAACGGAACGTCCGGAGACTGTTTTTTGAGCCAGCGGGAAATCGCCAATTCTGCTTCCTGTCCTCCATCCATACACGAGATCACCACTTTTGCCTTGTCAAAAGCCAGGTCTTCCCAAACATCTGGATCTGCCATATTTGAGTAGTGTGCGTGGATGTTACTGTTACCGTGCTGATGTTCAAAATGTTCTATAATGTGCGGATCTAAGTCCAATAGCAAAACTTGTTGTCCCCGCTGGGCGTAAAAGTCAGCAATTTCAATTGCCAGCTCATTATATTCCATGATGACTACGTGTCCTTCCATCACAAACTCTTCAGTACCGGACTCTGCTTCAGCAGTCGACCGTCCGTCCATGAAGCTCAGGAATTTGGAAAATGCGTTATAGAGAGGTTCAAGAAATTGATGCCCCAGTGAAGAAAAGAAAAATGAGATCAACACTACCAAAGTGATCACAATGAATAGATGAGGATCAAAGAGCTTGTACTGCCAACAAAGCACCGCCAGCATTAATGAAAATTCAGAACTTTGGTTAATAATGGCGCCCATTAGAAAGGAAGGTTTTCCGTTCAAACGACTGAAGTACCCCAAAATAAGCATCAATGGGATAGTTAATATAACGACCAATATCGCAAGTATAAAACCTTCTGATAAACCACCCAGCATCTGTTCCGGTTTTAATTCGGAAATATCGAAACCAAGTCCCATAAAAAAGAGGATAATACCGAAGGCTTTTAGGGGTTCTACTTTGTCCTCAATCTCATGTCGATATGGCAGTGCAGCAAGAGTGGCTCCAGCAAAAAAAGCACCGATTCCTGAAGAAAAATGAATAACTTCGCAAAGTCCCGCAACTCCCATACCATATCCCAAAGTGCCGATAAAGAGCAACTCGCCTGATTGTGCGAAAAACTTGAAAAGTGGATTGAGAAGATACTTGGTCACAAAATAAAGGACGATGGCCAGGCCGATCATTTTTGCAAAAATCATCGCAACTTCAACCCCCAGTGAAGCGCCACCGACTTTGTCTGGATTCAGGCTGCCGAGAATGGCAAGTGCTACTACCGCTACAATATCTTGCAGGACCATCAGTCCGAGTGCTACCTGACCATGTTCTTCAGCAATTTGGCCTGTACTTTTGAGTGTCCCAATTACCAAAATTGTGGAAGATAGTGTCAGGCAAAGTGCAAAATAGATCAGGGCAGGTGCGGCGTTTTCCACCGGTAAACCCGCTGCTGCCATATAATCCGCGTCAATGCCGACGTACAGCAGACCAAGAGCCGCACTGATGCCGAACAAACCGATGATCTGGCCAAACCCGTTGATCAACAACAGTTTCCATCGTTTGATCAATCCGGGAATATCGACTTCCATTCCGGCCATAAAAAGCAAAAGCGTGATTCCAATATCAACAAAAGCGGTCATAACCTCTTTGTTGATGACTTCCCTCACACCAAAGATTCCACCCAAAACGCCAACAATGATGAATGCAAACAAACTTGCTTGTTTGGCGTAGCTCAAAATTATAGCAACAACAGCAGCAGCCAGTAGCATCGCACCCAGGGGTTCGATCAGGCTGGTACCTCCGCCTCCGCCTCCTGCATAGGCAGGCAGGCCAAGTAATAATAAAATAAGGGTAAATCCCCCATGTCGCACATTGAATTTCATAAGGTTTTCTCCTGATTCATGTTTCCAATATTTGATGCTTAAGTTTCCTCAACTGAATTTTGCAGATTGATTTGAATCATTATTCTTCAGGTAGAAGCATTACACACCCAGCTAAATTTGCAAGTTTTAAGATGGATATCATTTGCAACAGCTGAAATGACTTTGTTTATTCTAGACTGTGTAGGTTTTGCTGATTAATAATATTTTTCAAATAGTATCAAAAAAAAATTTTGATGATTAATCTGCTTCAGGATTTTCGTTGAAAATGAGTTTTATGTCAAGAAATAACTGAAATTATTTTATGTAAAACTTTGATGCAGTTGTAAAAGCCCTTAAACCGTGTCATTTCGAGCGAAGCGAGAAATATTATATAAGCCACCACACTAATATCATTAAGATAGTTATTTACTGTCGAAATGACTGTGTGGATTTCAGACTTTATTCAAGACAGTCAACTTTGATTTATAAGCAAAGATCAGTCCAAGGTTACTTGAGGATAGGACCACGGATTTTCTTTTTCAAAAGCACGAGCAGTACGAAACAACAGTGCTTCTTCAAAAGGTGGAGCAACTAACTGAAAACCGGAAGGCAATCCATTATCTGTCAATCCGGCCGGTACTGACAAAGCAGGAAGGCCAAGATAATCAAAAGGGCGTGTAAAGTGGCCGAGCAAAGTAAGATATTCGATGAAACCCGGATTTGCCTGTATGTTTGACTCTTCCAGTGTAGGAACGGAAATTGGCACAACAGGCGCGTGAAGCACATCCACTTTGTCAAAAACCTGCTTTAGAAAATCCTCCAAAATGACCTTGCGTAGTTTAAGTGCGTCTAGGTAATCAACTGCAGAAAACAACAAACCTGTCAGCAGACGTTCACGCGTCTGCGAACCGTAATCTTCCGGTTGTTCCTTCAACCAGTTTGCATGTGCGGAACTGCTCTCTGCACCGGCAATTATGTTGGCCATGTTGTTGCTGATTTCAAAATTCTCCGGTAATGGTATCTCAACAACTTTTGCACCAAGGCTGCGAAAGACAGCTAAGCTACTCTCCATTTTCCTCTGTACCTCAGGATGCAGTGGATCTAAAAAACCTGAAGGTCCGTTGCCGTATGTTGTCGGAACACCTATTTTCAAATCTTGAATTCCTGACTCTATCCCGGAAAGAAAATCTGGTTTTGGTTGATAGTAAGAAGTGGAATCGTTTGTATCTTTACCTGCAATAATTTGTGTGAGCAAAGCACAGTCAGCAACAGTTCTGGTAAGCGGACCGATATGATCCAGTGAAAATGAGAGCGGCATTGCACCAAAACGGCTGACACGTCCGTAAGTTGGTTTCATGCCAACCAGCCCGCAGCAAGATGCAGGAAAGCGAATGGACCCTCCTGTGTCAGAACCAAGTGAGCCATAACTCAAAAAACCAGCTACTGCTGCTGCCGGACCGCTTGAAGAACCACCTGGAATGTATTCCGGATTCCAAGGATTGCGGACATCACCAGTTATTTCATTGTGACCGGTCAGTCCGTAAGCAAACTCGACCATTTTCAATCTGCCGATATCCAATGCGCCAGCCTGGTCGAGTTTGAGCAGAGCTGTAGCAGTCACATCCGGAACATAATCCTCACAAATTTTAGAACCACACGCAGAGATTTTACCTGTACGGTAAAACATGTCTTTATGCAGAAGCGGTACGCCGTGCAGTGGTCCCGGCGAGATTCCGGAGGATAACTCCTGATCGGCTGATTCAGCTTCGGCCAGTGCCTGTTCCGGAAACAAACGAGCCACGCAATTAAGTGAGGGGCCTCGTTTTTCTAGTTCTTCCAGACTGTTCCTGACAACTTCCTGAGAAGATACCTCCCGCTTGACAAGTGCTTCGGAGATTTCAGTCAGGCTCATGCAGGACAAAGCCTCATCAACCATTCTTCTCCTCTTCTAGTTGAATGTCTAAATTATAAGCGGAAAGAGCTTTTCCATATTCTGCAGGTTCAGTTCCAAATGAAAGGTGTTTCAAAAACCTTTTCTTAGTCCCGGTGAGGATTTTAACTGACTTCAAAGCAAATTGAACTTCCGGAACGTCGTAGTTCTGATCAAGAAAAGCAGACCATTTATTTTTCATGGGAATTTTTTAGTAAAGGGAAGAGTTCAACTTTTCTTGCCGAAAAGCTTAGAGTCAGGTAAAAAGACTCTTTTAATCGATTATGCCATATGTCGGGTTAAGTCAAAGCCTAACCCGACATATGGTTGTCTGAATTTAAAAAGAAAACAATTAACCGGAGGGTACCTTGGAAATAATTCCCTTGACGTAGTACATCATGCCGAGCATTTCTCCGTCATTTAAGGGTTTTGTAACACGAGTTCCATCCTGTTTGGTAAATCCATGACCAAACACATCCATTGTGCCACTAAGGATTCTACCTTTTTCTCTGTTCATTTGTACAATCAGTGATTGTGGAACATCCGGATGAAAACTGGTCAGGCCAACAATTCCACTGTCAAGTCCCCACCAATGAGAGCCTGCTTTCCAGGTTCCGTTTTCCACAGATTTGACGGCTTCAAGATAATAGACATCCCAGTTCCAGACAGCCGCGGTCAAATGAGCCTCTTTACCATAGATGGCCATATCTGTATCATTACCAATTGCGTAAACTCCATTTTTCTTTGATGTTTGCACTGTTGCTGGAGAGTCTGCCATGGTTACAATCACGTCAGCACCATTGTCAATGAGAGCTTGAGCTGCATCACTTTCTTTGGCAGGATCAAACCAACTGTTGATCCACAAGACTTCCACTTCAATATTTGGATTGGATTGCTGTGCACCAAGTGTGATGGCATTTATATGCCGGATTATTTCTGGAATTGGCTGGGAGCCGACAATACCTATTCGTCCCTTTTTGCTCATGCCTCCGGCAATGATGGCGGCAAGATATTTTGCCTGGTACATGCGCCCAAAATAGTTACCCATGTTTTTGCTTTGCTTAAATCCGGAGCAGTGCAGGAAGGTTTTGTCAGGAAACTTTTTTGAGACTTTCAAAGTTGGATCCATGAAACCAAAACTGGTGGTAAAAACTATGTCGGCTTTTCGTGCCATCTTTAAGATCGGTCCCTCAGAAGATCCTTCAGGAACACTCTCTACAAAATATGTCTTATGTCCGGCTTCCTCTAATGCTTTGCGTCCCAAGTCATGAGCATGGGTCCAACCTCCGTCTCCAACGGGGCCAACATAAATGAAACCAACACTTGGTTTTGCAGCCCAAGCAGACCCTCCTACCAATAACATGGTTAGAGTGGTTGATATTATTATTGAAATTAATTTTCTCATTTTATCTCCTAGAGAAAGGTTAAAAGAACCTCAAATCGGTTCATTTCAAAATCCGGCAAAAGCCGGGTGAATCCGCACATAAGATCAATGTTTTTCACCTCTGAAAAAAACTTTTCCAAGTGCGGCAGGCATGACCTGGATTCCTCGCCGGTTATTCCGGATCGTAACCAAAGTCAGTACCAAGATCGTTAAAACATAGGGCAGCATTTTCAAAAAATATGGTGACATATCGATGCCCAATATTTGCAGACGCAGTTCCAGTGCGAGTGCAAGGCCAAAGAGATAAGCTCCCCCAAGGGCCTTTAGCGGGTCCCAAAAAGCAAAGATCACTAAAGCAACCGCAATCCATCCACGTCCCGCAGTAATACCATCTACCCAAAACGGAGTTAATGCAAGCGGAAAATACGCTCCTCCAATTCCAATCAGCATTCCACCACATACAACTGCAAAAAAACGATAACTCAACACGGAAAGTCCAAGTGAATCACAGACCTCCGGTGCTTCGCCTATTGAACGGATGTTCAGACCGATCCGGGTTTTGAATAGCAGCCACCACGACAAGGCGACACAAAGGTATGAAAAATAAACAATGACATCCTGATTGAAAAGCACCGGTCCAAGCACCGGAATAGTATGTAATCCGGGTATTGGAATCCGGCTTAAAGGTTCCACAATCTCTCCCATCAGTTTGTCACCAAACAAACCACTTAGTCCAGTACCAAAAAAAGTCAGTGCCAGCCCTGAAGCAATCTGACTTGCCCGTAACATTAAACAAACTATCCCGTGAATCATTGACACAATTCCGGAAGCAAAAGCCGCGGCAGCCACTGCATAAAAATAGTTTCCGGTATTCAACATGACAACAAAGGCCACTAACGCTCCCACGAGCATCAGCCCCTCCATTCCTAGATTGATCACGCCCGCACGCTCACTGATCACTCCACCCAGTGTTGCGAATAATAACGGCGTTCCCATGGCAACTGCGGCAATCAAAATTTGTATGAAAAATTCCATATCTTTTTGTTTTTAATTAAAACTCTTAAATTTTGCCAAAAACACACAAAAACATTTATTTTATGAAACGTTTGATTTTATAACTAATTCTTCTTGTACCATTTATTGTGTGCTTTTGGCTAAACCAAAAAACGCGTTATCCTAAGTCGATATTCAGTGAAAATATCAGAACCCAAAACTGTAAACAAAATAATACCCTGGTACAAATATACCATTGAAATTGGCAGACCGTATTCAATTTGCAAAACCTCTGCGCTGACAAAAACAATTGACATAAAAAATGCACTTAAGACAACACCAAGCGGATGATTTCTGGCAAGCCAGGCCACAATGATTCCCGTATAACCATAGCCGATGGAAATGTTTTGCTGCAAACGGTAATGAATACCTGCTACTTCGCTGAATCCGGCAAGGCCTGCAATGGCTCCACTTGCGGCAAAGACCAGGATAGTCAATGTCCTTATGTTAACTCCGGAATAACGGGCAGCGTCAGGGTTGTCACCAGTCAGGCGAATTTGAAAACCAAGCTTGGTTTTCCATAAAACCCAGGCTACAATTGCTATAAAGACAAAGGCCAGAATAAGTCCGGCATGAATTGAAGTATTTCCAAATGAAGGAAGTTGTGCTGCTTCAGAAAATTCTTTAGTGATAGGAAAATTGTTGGTTCCCGGGTCACGCCATGCTCCAAACAACAAATAATCTATCCATGCAGCCGCCACATAATTCAACAGGAGAGAAGTTATGATTTCATTGACTCCAAAACGGGCTTTTAAGAATCCGGGGATGCAGCCCCAAAAACCACCGCCTATCATGGCCATGATGAGCATTAGTACAATCAGCATACCGTCCGGAAGTTGCCCGTCGTAATGTAAAGCAACCCAGGTCATGGCAAATGTACCCATGTGAAACTGACCTTCTGCGCCAATATTCCACTGCTGCATTTGAGCAGCAAGTGCTACGGCTAGTCCTGTAAACATTAAAGGTGTCATTTTAACCAACAGGTCCTGCCAGCCGTATTTAGTCAGAAAGATTTCCTCTCCGATAATCTGGAAAGCGGTCAGTGGCTCAATTCCAGCTGCCAAGAAAAAGAACCAACTTATTAACAAGACTAACAACAATGCTGCGCCAAGCACTAATAATCGCGCCCAGGACGTAGCATTGACTCGCTTTTCCAAAAAAATTTGCACTATAATATTCTACTACTTGGCATATTTCATACTCTTGAATAGAGCAGGAAAAAGGTTGTAGAGTTTGATAAGGGCCACTACATCAGCGGGCCTTAAGCAGGTAGGAAGACCAATTTATTTTAACGTGGCAATGTAGGCTGTAACGTTGTTTATGGCTGCATCATTGGCTAAAGTCATCGCCATTGGACGCATTTGCATTCCAAAGAGATCACCACTTTTTGACCCTCGAATTCCAGCCTTAAAGTTTTTTAACTGCCGCACAATGTACCAATCCTGCAGACCAGTAAGATTTGGAGAGTTAAGGGCTCTGTTCCCGCCACCTTTTGGGCCGTGGCATGTTTGGCAAATCATGTAAGCTGTCTTGCCTGCAGCAACGTCACCTTTGACTGAACTTTCTGAAGATTTTGACACAGGCATACTTGACAAGAAGGCTGCCATATCTGAAACCGCCTGATCATTGGCTAAGGTCAAAGCCATGGGCCGCATTTGCATGCCATAGGTGTCTTTGGGATTTGCACCGCGGATTCCTCCCTTAAAATTGTTTAGTTGACGTTCCAGATACCACGGTTCTTGACCAGCAATTTGGGGTGCGTTCAGAGCTTTGTTCCCCATACCGTTTGCTCCATGACAGGCAGCACAAACCGCATATGCGGCTTTCCCTTTTGTTGCATCTCCAGCAGCATAGGCATTCAAAGCCAATCCAATTCCGAGAATGAGAGTCAGTCCAACAGCAAATATTATTTTCATACTAATTCCTTTTCTTTGAAAAATTAAAATTTAACAAACGCATAATTATATAAAATTATACAAACTAAATAACTTTGGCTCCCTTTTGTATAACAAGTTGAGCGTGTATAAATTTATAACAATATTTAGCTAAAGGGGCAAATAGGTATTTGATTTATTTTGAGATGTTATTTTTTTTGCAAATAGCTCTGCAATTTGGAAATATAAAATCAATTTTTCCTAAACTTCCAGAATCTCGAAGGGAATGACTGCATCTGTCATCCAGCAGTCTTTGAATTGCTCTCCCTGCTGAAGAGATAGAAGAAAGCGGAAACCTTTGCGGGTCCCTTTAGAGGTCGTGATTATAACTTCCTGAATGGCCACATTACCCTCGACCTTTAAATTTAGAAAAGTTGCATCGAGATGGTTTAGTAAGGGGCGGTAGGCGGGATTTTTGACCAGCATTATAAAGCGACTCAGTGGTCCAGTTTGGACTTTATTTTGGGGAGAAGCAAAGCGGTATGTGATTTCAATACCATGGTTTGAAACATCATTTTGTTGCATGGCCATAAGTTGAAGACTTACAATTTCGTTAGCTTTTAGCCCTGGATTAGGATAGGTCGTATTTATACTTCCGAGGGCCCAGGCGTAAACAGGGTAAATTACCAAACAAACTATTAAAAAATTCTGTTTTAACATATTGTATATACCTTACAAAATCCTAATAAGATTTATTTTGCCTAACCGTTAGATTTCCCTTGTATGAAGTTAAGCATTTTTTAATTAAATAGTACTTTTAGAAGTCTTTTCATCTCAATTTAAAAAAATCGCACCTAAGAATAATTTAACCCAATATTTATAATTTTATTATTTTTTTACAAAAGCTCTCAATCAATTATTTTAACAGGTTTCTACTAGAAGATTTCCAAAAAAAGTATTATTTAAGCGTAGATATGTAAGCAGCAATGTTATTTATCGCTGCGTCATCTGCTAAGGTCATGACCATTGGGCGCATTTGCTGACCATAAGAATCTTTTGGGTCCGCACCACGAATTCCATTTTTAAAATTATATAGTTGTCTGACGATATACCAGTCATTTTGGCCAGCAATAGCTGGAGCATTCAGAGCTTTGTTGCCTTCACCATTTGCACCGTGACAGGAGGCACAGACTGCATAAGCGGCTTTCCCTGCGGCAGCGTCGCCTTTAATCGTTGGAGGAGAAGCTGGACTTTTCAGAGTACTCACATAAGCTGATACATCTGCAACCATCTGATCGTTGGCAAGCGTCATAGCCATCGGTCGCATTTGCTGTCCATATATGTCTTTCTCATGAGATCCCCGTATACCTGATTTGAAATTTGCCAATTGTCGGGCAATGTACCATGCCTTTTGTCCAGAAATTTTCGGTGCGTTTAGAGTCTTGTTTCCAGCACCATCAGCTCCGTGACAGGAAGCACATAATCCATATAAAGTTTTGCCATTTTCGGTAGAACTGGTAACAGACACTGAGGCTGTTTCAGCAGTACTTTTCATAGCAGTTTGTGTAATTGCAGGCTGAGCTTTTTCTTTAAAAGTTGACACATAAAGCGCAACATTTTTGATAGATTCATCGTCAGCCAAAGTCATTGCCATGGGCCGCATTTGCATTCCATAAACATCTTTTTCATGGCTTCCACGGATACCTTTTTTAAAACTGCGTATCTGCCTGGCAATGTACCAATCTTGAAGTCCGGCTATTTTTGGTGAATTCAGTGCCTTGTTCCCCTCACCCTGTTCGCCATGACAAGCTATACAAGTTGCATAACTTGTTTTTCCACTGTCACTGTTTCCCTGTATTGTTGATTTTGAAGGTACTCCCCGAAAAGTTCCAATAAAAGACACCACCTTTTTCAAGTCTGAATCTTTTATCAAAGTCATAGCCATCGGGCGCATTTGTATGCCGAAAAGATCTTCAGAATGTGTTCCACGGATACCATCACGCCAGTTACGTAACTGACGTTCGAGATACCAGGCATGCTGACCTGCCAAACGCGGCGCTCCAAGTTTTTGATTTCCTTCACCCTCCGATCCATGACAGGAAGCACAGGGAGCATAAAGTGGTTCACTTACAGGTGCTTGAACATTAGTTACAGCGGTGCTGGAAGAAGCCACGGTTACAGGTTTGGAAATTGAACTGCTTTTTAAAGACGCTACAAAAACCGTCATGTCACGGACCGCCTCATCACTTGCAAGAGTCAAGGCCATCGGACGCATCTGCTGGCCAAAAATATCTTTAGCATGGACACCACGAATTCCGCTTTTGAAATTATTTAATTGTCTTTCAACATACCAGTCAGGAAGTCCAGCAATTTTTGGTGCATTCAGTGCCTCGATACCCTGACCGTTTGCGCCATGACAAGTGACACAAACAGCATAAGCCGATTTTCCTTTCTTGATATCTCCTTTTATACCGGAGTGTTTTCCTCGACCGTTCAGACTTCCCACATACACTAAAACATCATCAATGTCCTGATCTGTCAAGAGAGTCATAGCCATCGGACGCATTTGCATTCCAGTAATATCATTAAAATGTGTTCCACGTACACCATTTTTAAAATTTTTAAGTTGTCTTGCTAAATACCATGATTGTTGACCGGCAATTCTTGGGGCATTTGTGTATTTTTTGCCTTCACCATTTTCTCCATGGCAGGCAGCGCAGACCTTGTACTTTGCTTCTCCACGTCCCATGTCTCCTTCTGCAAAGACATTTGTTGAAAATGTTATTCCTAGAACAAAAATAATTATTCCTGAAATATAATGCTTCTTCATGACAATTCCTTCGTAAATCATAACCTTGTAAGCTGTGTCAGTTCAAAAGATAATTTTTGAATTTATATTTATATAATAGGCGCCAACTCTAGCAAGATTTTGAAAAATTGGCAAATTCTTTGGCTTTTTTGAAAAATATTTTACCGATCAATCTGAATCAATTTGAAAACGTGCTGAAGCCCGACATTCTTCAAATGACTGTGAATTATAACTGAATTCATTTCCAGCACGTATTTTTTGACGATCTTTCTCAAGCATTTTGCGGCACTTCAGATAATTTTTCTGGTTTAGCGAAGTTCCGCATCCACTGATTACCGGTAAAACAATACTTAACAGCAATGCACACAGTAAAAAACTCGGTAAAGTGGTCACATATTTATTGCTCACGAAGAAAATTATGGTTTAGAGTTTTTCTGTTATTTGTTTTTCCTGCAAACGCTGAATGTGAAAAGTCAGGCGTTGGCAAAAAAAATCAATATCAGCTTCAGTTGTTGACCAACCCCAACTGACCCTCAGACTTGATTTTGCTTCAGCACGAGAAAGGCCCATGGCCAAAAGCACGGGACTGGCTTCCATGGCTCCGGAAGAACAGGCTGATCCTGTTGACACTGCAATTCCATCAAGGTCAAGTGAAATCAACAGACTTTCTCCACTGATATTGTGACATCCGAAGTTGAGAGTATGTGGCATACTATTCTCTAAATCAGTATTTAGGAAAATGCCTTTTGTTTTTTCGATTTTGTTCAGAATTAGGTCCCGGAATTTTGAGAAGCGATCCTGGAGTGATAATTGATTTTCCAGGTACCACTCTACTGCTTTTGCAAAACCAACGGCAAGCACCACATTTTCCGTTCCTGCTCGTCGTACACGTTCTTGTTTTCCACCCGAGATCAATGATTCGAATGCAGTTCCCTGTTTTACGTAAAGCAGGCCTATTCCACAAGGACCACCAAGTTTATGTGCAGTTGCAGAAGCAAAATTAACTCCGGATAAACTCAAATCCAATTGCATTTTTCCATATGCCTGAACAAGATCGGTATGAAATGGTATTTTATTTTCTTGCGCAATTTTACTTAATTCTTCTACGGGCTGAAGATTCCCAGTTTCATTGTTAGCAGTCATAACCGAAATCAAAGATGTTTCCGGACGAAGTACCTCTCGCAATTTTTCCGGTTCAACTTTTCCGGATGAATCGACAGCTAGTTCTGTGAATTGAATATTAGGTTGACCACCGAGAATTCTACAAGTTTCAAGAACAGAAGGATGTTCTACTGCAGAGACAATTAAATGCTGTTCTCCGGAATTCATTAATAATTGCCTGAGTACAGTATTGTTGCTTTCAGTTCCACCGCTGGTAAAAAGAATTTCCTGAGATTTTACTCCCAAAGAATTTGCCAGGTTGTCTCTTGCTTTTTCAAGTAAAAACCTGGCATTGCGTCCAGCCCAATGTGGACTGGAAGGGTTGGCAAATGCTTGCTGAGCAACTTCGCTCATTACATTTTCCACCTCAGGCAATAATGGTGAAGTTGCATTATGATCCAAATATATTTTGGAATTAGACACTGGAAACTCTGGAAGAAATGCAAAAAGAGGATCTTAAATAGAAATTTTATAGTGGCGGACCCTCAGATCCGCTACAAGTAATCAGCCAATTAACAAACCGCCGTACTGAATGAAAAACGGAACAAAAACCAGGCTGAGAATAGCAGAAAGTTTAATAAGGATGTTCAGGGCAGGGCCGGAAGTGTCCTTCAAAGGATCACCAACTGTATCTCCGACCACTGCGGCTTTGTGAGTCTCTGTACCTTTTCCACCAAGGTTACCTTTTTCTATGTATTTCTTGGCATTGTCCCAGGCTCCTCCAGAATTTGCTGAAGAAATAGCGAGAACGCCTCCGGAAACCAGAGAACCTGCCAAAATTCCGGCAACAGCGGGAACCCCAAACAGGAAACCCACCAAAAGCGGTGTGCCCATGATCAATATTCCCGGAGGAATCATTTCACGCAGTGCCGCTTCTGTAGAAATACTAACACATTTTTCGTAATCCGGTTCTGCTGTACCTTCCATGATTCCAGGAATTGTACGAAATTGGCGGCGAACTTCTTCAATCATGTCAAAAGCTGCCTTGCCGACTGATTTCATGGTCATTGCGGAAAAGAGGAAGGGCAGCATGGCTCCAACAAATAATCCGGTAAAGACAAGCGGATCGAGCAGGTTAATGCTGTCCATGATCTTGGCCTGTGGATCTAAAAGATCTGCCCGGGTTAAAAACGCAGAAAAAAGTGCGAGGGAAGTTAGAATTGCAGAACCAATGGCAAATCCTTTACCGATTGCTGCAGTTGTATTTCCTGCTGAATCAAGTACATCCGTTCTGTCTCGAACACTTTCACCCATGCCGGTCATTTCGGCAATACCTCCTGCATTATCGGCAACAGGTCCGTAAGCATCAATTGTCAATCCAACCACCAGGGTGCTCAGCATACCGATGGCTGCAATTGCAACACCGTACATCCCTGCCAGTGTGAAGGGCATGTAAATGCTGACAGCCAGAAGCAGGATTGAACCAGTGGCACTGTGATAACCCAGAGCGAGTCCGAAGATGATGTTAGTTGCGGCTCCCGTTTCAGAAGCTTTTGCTACTTCCTGCACCGGTTTGAAATCATGTGATGTGTAGTATTCGGTGAGAAGTCCTACCAGCAATCCGGTAACTGCGCCGGTTAAGTAACAGAGAAAGACGTCCATATTTGTATAAACTTCTCCGTTTATTTCAAAGCTTTCCGGAAGTGCCCACATTGAAACAAAATACATGGCAGCTGCACTTAGTCCAGTGGCGACAATAAGCAGTCTTTTAAGGGCAGGTGCAACATCCTTTTCTTCTTTTACACGTGCAGTAAACATAGTGACAAGACCTACGGGTATGCCGATTGCAGAAATCAAAATAGGGAACAAAAGTGCTTCCAAATTTGTGGCAAAAGCAACTGCTCCAATCACCAGTGCGGCACAAGTACTTTCTGCACAGGAACCAAACAAATCGGCACCCATTCCGGCAACATCACCAACATTGTCTCCAACATTATCTGCAATCACAGCAGGATTTCGGGGATCGTCTTCCGGAATTCCCTGCTCAACTTTTCCAACCAGATCTGCACCGACGTCTGCAGCCTTAGTGAATATTCCTCCACTCACACGTCCGAAAAGAGCAATCGATGATCCGCCAAGTCCAAAACCTGCCATGACTTCCATTAGAATATGTTTTTCAATTCCCGGAAGAAGGGCATCAAGAATTAAGTAAATTCCGCCAAGTCCAAGTACGGCAAGACCTACCAGGCCAAAACCCATCACGGCACCGGAATTTAGTGCAACGTAAAAAGCATCTGCAATTGAATTTTTGGCAGCAGTTGTTGTTCTTGCATTTCCAATAGTAGCAATCCGCATTCCGATAAAGCCTGAAACAATCGAAATGACGCAGCCCAGCAAAAATGAAATTGCGGTATATATTCCTTCATTGACTTCCGGAGTATGGGGGTCATCAATCAACAGGGCAATGACGATCGCAAATCCCGCCATGAAATAAACCATGTATTTATATTCTGCTTTCAAAAAGGCCATAGCGCCTCTGGCTATTGCACCATGAATTTTAATAAGTTTCTCTGCTTCTTCAGAATTTTCAATTCCCTGAGTCAGTGGAATGTTGGCGACTTTGAGATAATAAAAAAGTGCTATTCCAAGTCCTAATAAAGCTGAAGCCATGATAGCTGTGACCATTAATTCTCCTGTGTCGGGGGGTTAAAATGAATTGCCAGTGTCCCTTCCCCAAAAAAAGAACGCTTGCGAACAATTTAAAATATAGGCATTCTGCTCCAAATGTCTTTCCACACAAAATAAAGTGTAAACGTCAAAATAACTGGCAGATTGCTGCTACTGTCTTTGACTTAGTTTGTAGAAATAAATTCAAAACAAAATGAACACAACTATCATACATATATCCGATTTGCATTTCCATACATATCCGCAAAATTTTCGAGATTGGAGATCAAAAAGAATTTTAGGTGCAGCTAATCTACTCTTTCGGCGAAAAAGGCAGTTTCCACTTCAGCGGGCAAAACGACTTGTTGAACAAATTCAAAAAATGAATTGGGACCATTTAGTAATAAGCGGTGATCTGACACAACTTGCGCTGGAAAAAGGATTCTCAAGGGCCCGAAAAACTCTGGAACCTTTACTAACAGATCCTGAGCGTGTGACAGTTATTCCAGGAAACCATGATCGTTATGTCAGTCAGGCAGCGGGAACAGATTTATTCAGCCAATATTTTGGGGAATTTTTTGGAAAAAAAGAAATTCATGTACGCAAACTAAACTCGGACTGGGTAATCATTGGCTGGGATAGTGCTCATCCAAACGATTGGTTGTCTGCTTCAGGAACAGTGCGCCGCAGCACTATACAGGCTACAGCGGATTTGCTGCAGAGCTTCCCGAAACAAACTCAGTTCATAATTGTCAATCACTATCCGCTGACCTTTCCTGAAGGCTGGAATTATGACAGGTTTCACGAGCTTTATAATCTTGTACCTGTGAGGGATTGGATTTTGCGACAACCGCAAATCCGTCTTTATTTACATGGGCACATTCATAAAAATTGGATTCATCATCTACCAAGAGATTCTGGTCCGGAATTATTGCTGCTTAATTCCGCGGCTTCAACTTCAACACTACGTTCTGGACAGGTATCTTCGTTTCATCAGATTGACTTGTATGGAGATAATGTACGGGTCAGTCCGATCTTGCTCAATTGAATGATGCGCTCTGTTATAGTCGTATTTTTCTGGCTCTTTCTGTCAGTTACTTTTGCAGCAGAGTCTGAAAAAAAACTGAAAAATAAATGTATTAAAGCTGTTAATCAAGAAACTGAATATCGTGTTTCAGGAATCTACGGTAGTCCTTTAGAGTCAGAATGGCACCCAGCGGCTGCTTATGTTTTGCGTAAAGAAATGCAGCGGTTTGAGGTACTTAAACGTGAATTTCAAAAAAAAACAGCAGCATGGCGGTTTGAATTTGAGAAATGGTTGGTGGTAAAACTGTCGTTTTTGTTTATCATCTGCAGCGCCAGACAGCTTACTGCAGGGGGCCGAATGCCTTTTTGTTTTGAGAAAATAACCTCCCTGAATTCTTTAGTCAAAAATTTTGCTGAAGACTATGTAAATTTAGGCAGAGTATACTTGCATAATTCAAAATCTGAATTGGATTTCTTTCTTGTATATGCAGACTAAGATAAATTTTTTATCCTACAAGAATAGTTGGTGATTGTGAAGAACGTTATTGGGGGAAAGTGCTGAAAGAATAATGCCGCATGGTATTGTTTTAAATACGTTCATCTAGATAATATTTTCAATTTTAAATTATATTTTC
>OFKC01000036.1_pt1 | contig 16738 bp, 16 predicted proteins | sample 1540411 | NCBI WGS metagenome assembly OFKC01 (sample SAMEA104347395, study PRJEB22522) | marine metagenome | biome: marine biome; feature: marine water body; material: seawater | collected 2015-09-01T00:00:00Z | depth 229 m
GATGTGGATAACTTTATTAATCCACAATAGACTGATAAAACAAGGTTTTAAATATAAATTGATGTCAGGAGCAGATCATCCTTTATTGAGAACCTGCCAGAATGTTGAAAACCTGCTGACGTAATACCGTTACATGCTTTTGAGAGTAAAAAAGTAAATTCTGAATTTTTCTCATCAATTATTATTTCTGCATCCTGAAAATAAAGGTAGGTTTGTGAGATCGGGAAAAAGCATTTGAAGATTGACTCTTTAGCCGAAAATATAATTCGAAGATAACGGTTTGCCTGCTCAGTAGGCAGAGACTCCAGAAACTCCCGTTCTTTATCCACACAGACATGTCTCCTGATATTAAAATCAACTACTCTGGACAAACTTTCCAGATCTATTCCAATACCAGACACATCTTTTGCCAACCCTACAGCCGCAGCAGCAAAACCTTCAGAGTGAGTGATACTGCCCCTGACTGATTTCGGCCAGTAGGGCTCCCTGCTTTCAGTGTTTCTTAGAATTGGTACAGATTCCAGTTCGAATTTTGACAGTGCTCTGTGGGCACAGTAGCGGCCCAGAGAAAATTCGTCACGTCTTTTTGAAGAACCAAAAGAAGCTGAAATTACTTCTTCTTCCGGATGAAGGAGAAAATCGGGTGAAGAGGACAGGTGTTCACAGAAAAAACTGATGAACTCAGGAAACGGTGAGGAAAACATCAAAATGCAACTTGAACTCCGATTGTGGTCATTCCACCAGAATATTTCTTTTTAGTATTGTAAGTCCCTTCGAAAGGATCACCGCTTTTATTACTGGCTATGTCAATGCTAGTAAAAGACATTAAGTGGTAGCCAAGATGAAACTCAACCGTGTTCCAAAAAGGGAGTCCAATGTGAAAAAATGCTTCTGTCACAGAGACAGAGGGTTCCAAGTCACTTGTCTGTTGGGCCTTTTTAGTACCGTCGGAGGTTTCTACAATTGTTGTTTTTGTCTCCACCCCTGTGTTTAGATTATCTGCACCGTAACCAAAACCCACAGTAATTGTAACAACAGGAAATGGAACGTTGTAGAAAAGATTTATAGTCTTGATTGTAGTCGTTGTTTCCAGGGAGACAGATGAAGTATTATTATCAGAGTCTATGGTTCCTTTATCTATAAAGCTGACAGATGAATATCCAATATTTGGGATAAAAGGTGTAGGATGTGAAATTCCTACAGAGTATCCGGAGGCACTACCTGGGGCTGCAGAATAATCGATGGCAACATCAGCGTTTATGCCGATGAACTGTGCATTAGCAGTGCTTGACAGGCTGATCAGACCTACAAGAAAAGAACCTGAAAGACACAGTTTGCGGAAATATTTTGTCCTGTTTAACATGCAGAGCAGATCACTTATTTAGAAACCAAATGCTATACCAATTCCAGCCACAGTACCACCCAAGTCGTACTCAGTTCCTTTGGGCGTACCTTCAGAAGCCGCGTTAGTTTTTATTTTTGTGGAAACTCTGCGTAAGCTGAGATGCGCATCAAAGAATGGCAAAATTGGTATACCCACGCTGGTATACCACTGGGTTGCACTCCCTTTATCAAATGTTGAACAACCTACGCACTGTAGCTCAGTTGAGCCCATTCCTAATCCAAGTGTCAGGTTGACGATAGGAATAGGAAGCTGATAGAAAATATCATACATTGAAGTTGCTAATATTTGAGTCTTTCCTTTAATTTTAGTTTTGTAACTTTCGATCCCTACTCCAACCATTATCGGTAGTTTGGCAGCAAGGAATAACCCACTTACTCCATCCGACTCAGCAAATTTTGTATCGGCAAACGAATGCGAAAACGGGACTCCAGCGCTTACAGAAAAAAGTTCTGCAAATGACGGGGTGCTGTAAATAAGCAAGCTGGCTGCTGTAAAAGCAGTTAAAATAGTTTTTTTCATGATATCTCCTAATCAGATGTTAACATTTTGCACGAATAAGAGTCTTCACCATCACAGTTCTCTTATTTAAAATTTGAACGCGAGACCAACTCCTGTTACGTTTCCACTATAATTTACTTTGGCTCCGCTATAAACCTGCTCAATTTTCTTACTTGTTACAGATCGATAACTTATATGTATGTCAATCAGTTGGTTAAATTGTATTCCAAAACTTGTATACCACTGGTTTGCAGCTCCAGCCTTATAACCAGTTTTATCACCACTATCATGGTCCGTGTAATCTTCTGCACATGCACTACAATCAAGCGTCGTTTTGCCAGAACCTATTCCAATTGTAATATTTATCACTGGAATAGGAAACTGATAGAAAACATTATACATGAAAGTTACAATTTTAGAAGTGTCTCCTTTAAATTTAGTTTTATAACTATCTATTCCTAAACCAAAACCAACAGGAAACTTTATACCAAGGAAATAACCACTTGATCCATCAGTTTCTATTTTACTACCGGATTCATTTTTTTCTGTGAATGTGTGTTCCTGAGGTATTCCAAGACTTATTGTAAGGGGAGCTGCAAATATTGGGGAGCTGGAAAGCAGCAAGCTGGTTGCTGTAAATGCAGTTAAAATAAATTTCTTCATTCAGAATGTTAACTCTATGAGTTTAAAGGGTGCTGAAAATTAAGTTCCTCACCCTTTATGGGTAACATTCATTCTGTGCTTATTAGGATATACTAAGAGAGTCATAGGACTCTAATACGGCATCTCCTGGTTATTAGAAATTGAACGCTAAACCAATTCCAGTTACACTACCACTAAAATCAGCTTTCACCTCACTTGCCTTTATCTTTATGTTTTTTGATGTAATCATGCGGTAACTGATGTGCAAGTCAAATAATGGCATAATTGGGAATCCTAGTGATGTATACAACTGGGTTGCAGAACCTTTATCATAAATATCAGAACAACTTTTTCCATTTCCAAAATCATCACATTCTAAACTTTGGCTCCCGGTACCTACTCCAAGGATCAGGTTTATAACTGGAATAGGAAGCTGGTAGAATAGGTTATACATATTTGTATGCAATTCCAGTGGATTATCATCTGTTGCTTTTATTTTGTGACTATCCATTCCTAAACCCAAAGCAAATGGCAATTGAACACCAAGGAAATAGCCTGCCGTGTTTGAGTTTGAACCACCGTCAGCAAATGTGTAAGCCATAGGCATTCCCACACTTACAGAAAGTAATGCAAATGATGGGGTGCTGTATAAGAGCAAACTAGTTGCCGCAAACACAGTTAGAATAATTTTCTTCATCTTCTCTCCTATTCAGAGGTTATCAATTCAGAAGAGTCAGATTCTTCGGGGGAGCTCTTCCATTCGTCAAATTTACCAAGAGGTCTGGTGAATGTGAACTGAAAAGGTTCAGCCACCAGTGCATCCCAGGCGTCTCCGGTACTTCCGGAGCTCAGGGCAAATGGTAAAGCCACGATGAAAAAGGCAGTTCCAACCATCGCAAGTCCTAAACTAATGATGCGAATTGGAACATCAATTACCATTTCAAATGCTCCAGGGCGCTCTTCTGGAAGTGCACCTGAAACATTTCCTGCACATAATGCAAAAAACAGGCAAGCAATGGTTATTATTTTAGAAATATATGCACGGTTCATGGAATTTCACTATCAGAAGAATTTTTCTAAGTCAAAAAATAAATTCACCAATTACCGGCGCATGATCAGAAGGCCGGTCTTGTGCTCGTGCTACTTTATCGATTATGCATGCTTGGCATGAGGATGTCAAAACAGAATTTCCCAGGATATAGTCAATTCGCATTCCTTCATCACGTTCAAACCCATGGTTCTAAAATCCCACCATGAAAATTGTCCGGGACGTGTATCAAATTTGCGAAAAAGGTCACTCAAGCCAAGATCTGTAAGTTTTGCCAGAAGTGCGTGTTCTTCCGGATGGAAGCTCACTTTGTTGAGCATAGCCTCCGGATTGGTGACATCTTCTGCTTTTGGAGCAATATTGAAGTCACCCATGATCGCAAAGGATCTGTCCGAATTATTTTCTGCTTGAATTTCCTGAATTAATTCTGCAAAAAAATTAAGCTTGTATTTAAATTTGTCTGATTCTGTAGTTTGTCCCTGTGGTACATATACATTGACTACCCTCACTCCAGAAACGGTTCCAGCAATCAGGCGGGCATTATCCGGGTCATAACCGTTGCGAAAACCAGTCTTGACATCCTCAATTGGATGTTTAGATAAAATGGCTACACCGTTATACGATTTTTGTCCGTAAAAGGCACATTCGTATCCGGACTGCCGAAGTTCCAAAACCGGGAACAATTGATCTTCAACTTTTGTTTCCTGGAGGCAGACGACATCCGGATTGTGCTCCTCAAGCCATTCTAAAATCAGTGGCAGACGTGTCCGGATAGAATTAACATTCCAGGTTGCAAGCTTCCACAAATTCCGGAAGGTTGAGGCATTAAGATAAATCCTGTCATCCGGCAGCAAACAGGCACTGTTGCTGTATTGAACTATTTCCGCTTCATCCAGAATTCCGTTCCAGTTTCGCTCAACACGGATGCTTCCGCCGCGCCAAAAACGGTATATTGTCTCAATTAAATTTTCAGGTGTTTTGCCGGCTTGCCTAAGTTCTGAAAACTGAACGCCGCCATTGTGGAGTTTTTTCTTGATGTTTTCAGGAATCAGCGATCCGAACCCCTCCTGAGAATCCATTACTCCAGAGATAGAGATTGAAGTAGAATTGCGTTCTCCTGAATTTGCAGACGGCGTTTTTTCATATTTTTCTTGTTTGGACGGCTACTTGCGTGTCTTTTTGTTGCAGTTTTTTGTTTAGGTGACATTTTGTATTCCTGTTATTTGAGATTAAATCATCTTGTTCTGATTGAAGATAATCGGTATGGTTTAAGTCTTGTACGTTTAAAAATAGCAAAATAATTTTGATAATGCGAGCTAAAAATAAATCGAGAAAATCTTCCATTTAAGGAAATGAGATGAGCAGCAAAAAACAAAAAAGAGAAAATCCCAAAAAAGAGACTGGACCGCAATTTCAGAAATTAATGGAAATGCCAGTTACTGCTCGACTCGTTTTAGGCGAATGCAATCTGGAAATTGAAGAAATACTCAGACTTGGACAAGGTTCCATGCTGGTGCTGGACACAAACATGAAGGAAAATTTAAAACTTTATATTAATGATGAAGAAATTGCAAAAGCAAAATCTGTAACAATAGGTGATAATCTTGGTGCAAAAATAACAGAGATTTCTTCAACAGAAAAACGACTCAAAGATCTGACCGATCTGGAATAAAGGTGATGCTCCAGTGAAATTTCTTTTGATCCAATTACGAAGGATTGGTGATGTATTAATGACAACCCCTTCAATCAGGCTGCTTCGTGAGTCTTTTCCTGAGGCACAGTTTACATTTTTAACAGAGCCTCCCTCTGATCAGGTTTTGAGGGAGAATCCTTATTTGGATGAAATTCTGCTTTTCCGAAAGACAGAAACTCTCCGGGAAACACTAAGATTTTTCCGGACTATCCGTCATCATCAGTTTGATACAGTGATTGATTTTTTCGGAAATCCAAGGAGTGCCTTAATTACCCGTTTTTCAGGAGCACCGATCCGGATTGGTTTTGATTTTCGCGGAAGGAGCTTGGCCTATACCCATCCAGTCAAGATTTCAACAGAGACAACTTATGCTGCTCAGGATAAGGCTCAACTGCTGAAACCGCTTGGAATTTCTGCAGAAGATTTTGGACTGGATTTTTTTACAGCAGAAAAAGATCAGAATTATGCAGATGATCTTTTTGAGAAGATGGGTATAAAAAACACAGATTTTGTGGTTTCTTTGTCTCCGGTTTCACGTCAACCATACAAAGTTTGGCCTGCAGAAAGATTTGCTCTGATTGCCGACTGGCTGATAAAAACCTACAATGCAAAAGTATTGTTTCTGTTTGGTCCGGGAGAATTGCATTTTATTGATTCGGTTAGAAAAGCGATGACTCAGACGGCTCTTCCGGACTATGCTGTTCCAACGCTTACTGAGACTCTTGCCATTTTGAACAAAGTAGATTTGCATCTTGGCAATGACAATGGTCCAAGACACTTTGCTGTTGCAGGCGGAACGCCAACGTTGACAATTTTCGGCAGACCATGGGCCGCAAACTGGACTCCACCTCAACAAACACTGCACCGCACTCTGGAGTATGATCCAGGCTGCAAAAATAAATGCGTCTATCCAAAATGCAATTTGGAGTGTCTTGACGGTGTAACTGTTGAAGCAGTTCAGAATGAATTGGAGAATGTGATGAAAAATATCAGATAAAGGGGTTGAATGGTTTTCATGTTTGACACAGAGAAAATGCTGGAACAGCAGCTGAAAGAGGTTGAGCAGTGGCACAAAGAACTGCCTCAAGAAAGTTCTTCTGAATCAGTTGATTTTCCGGCTTTGGTCTCAACACAGCACCAGGTCAATTTTGAGTTATGGCACCAGGAAGATCTAGCTCGTGATCCGGAGGTTTCGGATACTAAAATTGCTGCAGTCAAACGCGCGATTGATGTTTTGAATCAGCGCCGGAATGACCTGATCGAACAGCTGGACCAGTTTCTGGTGAATGTAATGGGCAGTAAAAAAGTGAAAAACAGCGCTGATTTGGAACTGAACAGTGAAACTCCAGGCAGCATAATTGACCGCCTTTCCATCAATGCACTTAAAATATTTCATATGGATGAAGAAATTCAGCGGGAGGATGCTGCAGAGAGTCATCGAATAAAATGTTCTGGTAAACTCTCTGTTCTGCAGGAACAGCGTCAAGATTTGGGGCAATGTCTCTTTAAACTGCTTGCTGATTTAAGTACAGGAAAAAAGCGGCTGAAAGTTTATCAGCAATTGAAAATGTATAACGATGAAAGTTTAAATCCCGTGCTTTATCAGAAAGTCGAATCAAAGTGAACAGTCACTAAAATGGGTCCAAAGGGAATTTTTCTTGCTTTCATAATTGTCTGTGCAATCTATTTATGGAGGAAGTACCGCAAAAAGGAGCCAACCAAATCATCCAGATGGGTGAATTGGGTGCTTGGAGGTATTGCGGTTTATTATGGAATATCTGCCGTAATTATGTTTTTAGACAAAGGCTAAGAAGGTAGATCAGGAAAAGATTAGCCGGCAACGCTGTATTTTTACTTAATTCTGAAAGTGGCCGGATGAATGATTGATTAAGTTGTGGAATAAAAATGGGTCTTGTATTGATTGGAATGCTGGTTGCCTCTACGGTTTTATTGGGGCTGTGGCAGAGGCGCATGGCAAAAAAGCGTTTCCTGGAAGCAAAGCGCAAACTCAGGGAACTTAGCTCTATGCCTGAATCAGACACTAAGTAGTGATAGTTTTGTAGGGGATGAGAATTAGACAGCTATTTGTCTGCCTTGCTGCATGGCCTGTTCTACAAGAATTGCCACAGCTTTAGGCCGCGAAAGGTTCTTTTCAGAGGCAAAGCTGTCCAACTGCTTTAAAACGGACTCAGGAAGTCCTAATAGAATTTTTTTGACAGGCTCGTTATATTCCTTTTTCCTTCCTGCCCCCTCCCGGAAGCCTCCTCTTGCCATAATAACCTACTTCAACTCGTTGGATTTAAAAAACTCAAGAAATTACTTATTCTGCCGATACTATTAGTACATCTTTCAAGATGTATGCAAGAGTTTCATGAAACAGGTTTCAAAACTGTTTTAATTATTTATTTTAACTAACTAAATCCGGGAGAACCAGATGAGTTCAAGCAAAAAAATTCTTTATCCTTTTCGTCAAATAGCCATTCGCACACGCTGTTTGCACCGCCTAAATCCTCAGGAACTCATGATCCGCCAAGGACAATGAATTCCAGGATTAACGGGAGGAAATGTCCTCCCGTAGTCCCTGTCATTTTCTTCAAACAGTCCTTTTTTCCTACCATCCTTTTTATTATTTAATCTTCGTATTCTTTGCTAAAAAGCCAATTTTGTTCAGGTTCAGTCCGTAAATTTTGCCTCCCCCGCAAAAATGTGGAATGATAGATATGTGACAGTTCTAAACAAATCGGACCTGAAAAAAATTCGGCATAATGTACAAAATTCTGATTACCGGTTCAATCCACCAAATTGGTTTGGAAATCCTGCGTAAAGAAAAAGATATTGAAATCCAGTATGCTCCGGATCTTGCTTTTGCTGAAATATTTAAAATAATAGCACCGTTTCACTGTATTCTCAGCCGCTCGGAAACACCGGTAACCAGGGAATTGATTGACCAGGCGCCAAACCTGAAAGTTATTGCCCGTGCTGCAGTCGGAATAGGAAATATTGATGTAAATTATGCCACAGAAAAAGGGATTCTTGTCATCAATACACCAGGCAAAAACACAAATTCTGCTGCAGAACTTACGATAGGACTGCTTCTCTCTGCAATTAGAAAAATTATTCCTGCTCACAGCCACATGAGTAAGCTCAAGTGGGACCGACATATTTTTACTGGTATGGAACTGCTCGGAAAAACGATTGGAATAATCGGTCTAGGAAATGTCGGACATCGTGTAGCACGTTACGCAAAAGCCTTTGAAATGGAAGTGCTGGCTTATGATCCTTATATTGCCGAAGAAGTGTTTGAGCGTTATCATGCTGAAAAATGTACCCTGGAGGAACTGATTTCCTCTGCTGATATAATAACGCTGCATGTACCAAAAACGGAGGAAACTACAGGAATGATTGGTGCTGAAGAGTTCAGTCGAATGAAATCCGGAGTGGTGATTTTGAACACAGCTCGGGGCGGAATTATCCAAGAAAAGCCATTGTTGGAAGAATTAAAATCAGGCAGGGTTGCCGCAGCCGGAATTGATACATGGGAAGTGGAGCCTCCAAAACATAATCCTTTTCGGGATCTGCCCCAGGTGGTGATGTCTCCTCATGTTGGCGCCTCTACCACAGAGGCTCAAAAAAGAATTGCGGAATCAATTGCGACACAGACTCCACGGGCCCTCCGCGGAGAGGTAGTGGACTATCCTGTGAATATGCCGAGCGTTCAGGTTTTAAGCAGCGGTCCTGTATCTTCTTATACCTCGCTTGCAGAAAAACTGGGTGTGTTTTCTTCGCAATATATTGAATTTACTCCAACCAATTTAGAAATTATTTACCGCGGCAAATTAGCAAGGTATGATGGAACTCTCCTGAGACTCTGTTTTCTGAAGGGTTTGCTGCAGAGCAAGCAGGATTATGTGAGTTATGTTAATGCGGATCAACAGGCTGAAAATGTCGGTCTGCATATCGTAGAAAAAGATGATCCGGGCTTTACCGATTATGAAAGCGCCCTGAAATGCACACTTTTCGCATCCGGCAGACAGTTTGCTATTGGCGGTGTTGTTTTTAGCGGGCCCCATCCGCGAATCAACTTGATCAATGGTTTTGTCTGCGAATTTGAGGTGGAAGGAACAATATTGGCAACCACTAATCAGGATCGACCTGGAATGGTGGGGGTACTGGGAACCTGTTTAGGCAAAAATGGCGTCAATATAGATCAGTTTCAACTGTCAAGAAATACCCGTGGCGGCGAAGCCCTGTCACTGATTCGAGTTGATGATGACCTGCCGGATTCAGTAGTTGAAGAAATCCGAAAGCAGGAAGGAATCACATCCGTTTGTAAAATCGTTTTGTAATGAATTCCAGGCAATTTTAATGCAGACGTCCTGTGGTGTCTGTCTGGAACTAATTTGAATTGAAAGAAAGAAAATGCGTTATCTAAAACCTTTGATGGATCAAAATTTTCTGGAATATGCCTCCTATGTGATTAAGGATCGCGCAATTCCAGATATTGTAGATGGTCTAAAACCGGTGCAGCGTAGAATTATGCACACAATGAAGGAGATGGATGATGGAAAATTCTGCAAGGTTGCAAATATTGTAGGCGATACGATGAAGCTGCATCCACACGGAGACGCATCCATTGGTTCAGCACTGGTCGTGATGGCTAACAAAGAATATTTTATTGAAAAACAGGGTAATTTTGGAAATTTACTGACTGGTGATCCTGCCTCTGCTCCAAGATACATTGAGGCCCGCCTTACTCCACTGGCCAAGGAAGCTCTCTTTAATTCTGAGTTGACTGAATATATTGACAGTTACGATGCAAGAAATAAGGAGCCTGTTGTACTGCCCTCTAAACTACCGGTATCTATTCTGTTTGGTGCAGAAGGAATTGCGGTGGGCATGTCTACTCGAATTTTACCGCATAATTTCAATGAAGTTATCAAAGCACAAATTGCTTTTCTGAAGAACCGGCCCTTCAAGCTGTTACCGGATTTTTTTAACGGGGGCCTGCTGGATGCCGGACAATATGAAGAAGGAAATGGTAAGGTTCGGGTTCGTGCCCGCATCGAAATTACTGATGAAAAAATCTTAACTGTACGAGAATTGCCGTTTGGAGTGACGACTGAATCTTTGATACAGTCCGTTCAGGATGCAGTGAACAAGGGAAAATTCAAATTATCCTCAATCAACGACTTTACTGCGGAAAAAGTTGAAATTGAATTGAAGGCAACAAGAGGAATGGATGTAGAAAAACTGCTGAAACTGCTCTTTGCTTTCACTCAGTGCGAAGTCTCCATTTCAGTCAATATGCTGCTTATTCAAGAGAATCATCCGGCTCAGCTGACTGTCAGTGAAGTACTGCGGTACAATACTCTAAGGCTGAAAGATTTGCTAAAGCAGGAATTGCTGCTGTCTCTTGAGCAGGCCAGACGGAAATGGCACCTCCGTAGAATGGAAATGTATTTCATTGGTGAGAAAATATATCAGAAACTGGAGGCTTGTGATTCTTACGAAGAAGCTCTTGAAGTTGTTGGAAAAGCTCTGCTTCAGATTGAATCAGTCCTGCACTATCCGATTGTGCAGGATGATATCGAAAAATTACTGTCACTGCAGATCAAACGTATTTCCCGCTACGATCAGAAGGAAAGCCAGAAGGAGCTTGATAAACTTAAAGTTACAATCAGTTCATTGAATAAATCATTGAGGGATATTACAAGCTACACAATTACCTACCTGGAAAAAATCAAGGATAAATATGGATCGGATTATCCGCGACGTACCAAAATCAAAATATTTGACGAAATCCGTGTTCAGGATGTGGCAGAAAAACAAAAAGTTTGCTGGGATCGCAAAGAAGGTTTTCTGGGAATGAATGTAAAGTCCGGTACTACTTCGTTTTATTGTTCTGCCTACGACAAAATAGTGTTTATCCGCAAAGACGGTTCCTATCAGGTTATCCGTGTTCCGGAAAAACAATTTATAGGCAAGGATGTTATCTTCGTGGAGAAACTGAACGCCAAGACGGTTCACAATGTGATTTATTGGGAGGGTGCAAGTCGGGTATGTTATGCAAAACGATTCCGGGTTGAAAAGTTTATTCTTGACCGGGAATATAATTTGTTTACCATAAAAAAGGGTGCAAAAATTTTACACTTGAGCCAGGGAGAAGGGATAATACTTGAAATTTTCTTCGTACCTGCACCCAGAATTAGAAAATCCAAAGACATTTATATTCTTGATGATTTGGCAATTAAAGGGATTCAGGCCAGGGGCAACAAGGTTTCCAGTAAATCGGTACAGAGCGTGAAAGTGACTACTGTCTTGCCGTAACAAGCACAACAGCCGTCTTTACCGGAAGATACAGAAAATTAATGGATTGCATTTAATTGTAAAAAGCTTTAGTATCAAAGCTCTGAGATTTAGTTTGAACAATTTGTTTAGAAAAAACCGTCATGTCAACGAAATGCCAGATTTGCGGAAAAACTCCGGCAAATGGAAATCGGGTAAGTCACGCAAACAACAGGACAAAACGCCGCTGGATGCCTAATTTGCAAACCGTGCGAATCCGTCAGGCAAATGGAAATCGTAAAAAAACTCGAGTTTGTACTCAGTGTATCCGCACCGGAAAAACGATTGCTGCTTAAGCTGCCGACCTTACAATCTGCCGGCATACATTCAAAACGCCGGCTGTTTGCCTGCCTCTTAACTTCACTGTTTTCATGCTTTTAAAGGATTGTACCCAAATCTACACTTTGGGACCGCAGGGTACTTTTAGTGATGAAGCCGCCCAAAAAGTCCTCAAAACGGGAGTCCGTGTTACTTATACCGGTACCTTTGCTGAAGCACTTGCAAAGGTGACGGAGGATTTGGGTTCTGCGGCAGTGGTTCCGGTTGAAAATTCTGTTGCGGGTACAGTGGCACAGGTTCAGGACTCTCTGGTCAGCAATGACCTGATTATTCTTGGTGAAATCAACTTACTGATCGAATATTCTTTGCTGGCCAATGCAGAACTGGATCAGATTGAGGTTTGTTTTGCTCATCCGCAGGCACTTGAACAAAGCAGTGGATTTATCACAAAAAACCTGGGTAAAGCACAAAACCAGTTCACCAGAAGTAATGTTGATTCTGGAATTCGGTTTCTGGAAGCAGTTGATTCCGGAAATAAACCTGTAGCGGCGATCGTTCCTGCTACTTTTGCGCAAGAGAATTCCAAATGGAAAAAAGCTTCAGCAGTCCAGGACTATCAAAATAATACTACCCGCTTTCTGGTAGTCCGTTCCCGTAAATCAGATGAGCAGCTTGATTATTCACGCAAAAAAACGTCTCTCCTTGTTGAGTTTCTGGATGATCGTTCTGGCTTGCTTTATCAACTGCTGAGTGTTTTCAATCTATTTAAGATCAACCTGTGCCGTTTGGAATCCAGGCCGGCAAAGGACACACCATGGGCCTACGTCTTTTATGTTGATTTCTACAATTCTGCTGACACAGAGGCTTGTCTTGAGGTGTTCAGCGTATCAAATTTTCATTACAAAGTACTTGGAAGTTATGATTTAATCAGCTGATTGGCATACCAGATGCGTTACTGGAACAGAATAATATTTTTTATAAATTTTCATCCGCACATATATTGTCAAAACCAGAGCAGGTCATGTTTTTTTTGAAAAATATCTTTCAGAAAACAGGAATATTTTTAGGAGTCACTTCAGGCTGGTTGCTCCTTTGTGGTATTGACAGAAGTCCAAAACAGGCAAATTTTGGACTTAAGGATCTGCAGGCAAAAAATATGCTGCAGTCCATGCCTCCCCTCTCAGAAATTCCTTTAAGTTTTTATCTCCTTACCTCAGCTTTTATTGCTTCAGTAGTTATTGCTATTCTACTGGTACGATTTCTTCACAAAAAGAAAATCAGGGAAGGACTGGAAAAAATTGCGGAAGATCAGGCTCAATTGTCAGTGGATTCTGAATTTGAAGCCAGACAGGTGGATGATGAGGAGCGTGAATTTATAAAAATAATGTGCAACTCAAAGGATCCAGTAAAATTGTTGCCAGTCATAATGTCTACAAAAGTATTTGAAAAGACTGCAGAAGACTATAAAAAATCCAGTAAATTTTCAAAATCAGATTTGGAAAAAATATTTTTACTGCGAAAAAGTTTGCAGTTCACATTTAAAAACACGGGAGTTGAATTTACCTGCACACAAATGCTTGAACCCGGAACACATTTGGAATGTGTGATTCACCACAAGGGAAAAAATGTAGTTTTCACGACTTCCATTCTTGACTCTACTGAGAAGCAGCTGCTGATAAAACCACCGAGAGTTAATAAGCGTCCTGCCAATATGAAACAATTTTCTGAATTATTCTGCAATATACGACGCGGAAAAGATGCAGATTATGAGTTCAAGTTCAAAATAATAGGGCAGTTGGCGAAAGATCTAAACGCTGTTATTCTGAGCCACACCAGAAATATTAAGAAATTGCAGATTCGCACTTCCGAACGCCTGCCGATGGATTTGGAGATGGACTTTCTGCTGGTTACTGCAGTTAATTATGAAATGATGCAGGGTTTTGATGTAGGGAATCTGCAACAATATGCTCTTTCCGGAATTATAAAAGACATGAGTGCCGGAGGAATAAAGGTCCAGATAGGCGAGTTGCCGGCCCAGGGGATCAACAAGGGAGACGTTTTTCTTTTTCATCTACCCAATGCAAGTTTACGCGGCAACCTGGCTGCAACCGTTCTTGATGTGTTATCAAGGCGCGGTCGTAATGAAATTCACTTTGCTTTCCGTGACACTGATATTCTGACACATATGAAACTCAATCAATATCTGCATCGGAAAAAAGTAAATATGGAGGCTGCCTGATTGGAAAAATTTTGCTGACAAAATGTTTCGAAAAATATTTTATGGAATCAGCCTTTTAGCTTTACTGGTAATTGCAGGTGGTTATGGTTTTTTAATAACAAAATTACCTCAGCGTTCAGGTGAAATAAAACTTTCCGGCCTAAAAAGCAAAGTTGATGTTGTCTTTGACAAGTGGGGAATTCCGCATATTGAGGCAGCAAACGAGCAGGATGCCTATCATGCTTTAGGTTATCTGAATGCACAGGATCGGATTTTTCAGCTGGAATTGATGGTCCGTGTTGCTCATGGCAGGCTTTCAGAAATGCTGGGTGAAGCGACCCTCGACGTAGATCGCTATTTCCGTACTCTGGGCATCCAGCGCTTTGCCAAAAAATATGCTGCAGAACATTTCAGGAATAATCCTCCAAAAATTCAAAAAGCCCTTAAAGCCTACCTTTCCGGTCTGAACAGCTTTGTTGCTTCCGGACCAACTCCGATTGAATTCACGCTGTTAGGTATTCCAAAACGTGAATACAGCCTTGTGGATCTGGTCAGCATTTCTGCATACATGTCCTACACATTCACCAATGCAGTCCGGCAGGATCCGCTGGTTTCTTATATTCATAAAAAACTTGGCAGCAACTACCTCAAGGACCTGGCCATCTACTGGCCAGAAGGTGATACACAGATTAAAGTTTCAAAAAAAGATGCAGCAGAAGATCTGGAGTTGGCAGCACTTTTTGCAGAAATGGATAATCTGCTGGATCTGATACCTCCGTTTTTCGGCAGCAACTCCTGGGTTGTTTCCGGTTCACGTACCAAATCCGGTAAAGTTATTTTAGCCAATGATCCACACATTGGTTATGCAGCACCGGCAACCTGGTATGAAGCTCACCTGAAAACTCCTGATTGGGAACTCTACGGACATCACTTGGCAGGAATCCCCTTTGCGATTCTGGGCCACAACCACCGCATGGCCTGGGGTGTCACCATGCTGCAGAATGATGATCTGGATTATTATCGTGAGCAGGCGAATCCTGAAAATCCGGACCAGGTCCGGTTCGGTAATCACTGGGAGGATCTGAAAATTATAGAAGAAACAATTTCCGTCAAGGGAAAAGTAGATGTTCCTCTGCGGATAAGGATTTCAAGACATGGTCCCATCATCAATGATGTGCTGGAATCTGTCGGAAAAACAGAGAGCCAACCGGTTGCACTGGCCTGGCAGATGCTGAGCAATTTTGAAAATTCAACGGAGCAGGTTTTTTATGAACTGAGTCACTCAGAAAGCCTTGCGGATACACAAGCTGCAGTCAGCAAACTCCATGCGCCCGGTTTGAATATCAACTATGGAGATGCAGAAGGAAATATCGCCTGGTGGGCAGCAGCACGTTTACTGATTCGTCCCTCACATGTGAATTCTTTTATTATCCTGGATGGAGCGGGCGGCAGGGATGAAGTCCTGGGATACCGGGATTTCTCCGCAAATCCCCAGGCAGTTAATCCAAGGTCCGGTATAGTATTCAACGGCAATAATCAGCCGGGGGACGTGGGAAATGGTCTTGAACCGGGTTATTATGCACCGGAAGAAAGGGCACATCGAATGAGTCAGCTGCTTGATCCAGATAAATTTGATTGGACAGCAGCAGACATGCGGCAGATTCAACTGGATACGAAACATCCACGGATCAGTAATTTTCGTCAGCACTTTATGAAAGTGATTTCAGAATCTTCCGTACGCAGCGAAGTATTCCGTCAGGCTGCAGAAGTATTTAAAAACTGGGAGGGAGTGCATGAAAAAAACGCTCTAGGACCGACTATTTTTCACCGACTCTTTTATCATTTGAGTATCAGTATTTTTGCAGATGAAATTGAAGAAAAGGGAACTCTCGTTCTACTCAATTCTTCACTGATTGATAAAAGCATGCCGTTGCTGCTGAACAATCCGCAATCTCCCTGGTGGGACAATCTGCAAACACCGGACAAGCTTGAAAATCAACAGGAGATACTGCAGGCAGCCTGGGTTAATGCAGTGCAGAGTCTGGAAGAAGATTATGGTCCAGATGTGAACACCTGGAATTGGGGCAGGATTCACACACTGGAAATTCAGCATTTGCTGGGACGTAAAAAACCGCTGAATTTAATATTTAATATCGGTCCTTTTGCTGTTCCCGGAAGCAAAGGAGTGATTAACCAGATTCGACACAAATATGGACCAAAAGAACTGAAAGTCAGTTCCGGCCCCTCAACTCGCCGTGTGATAGATTTTGGAGATGCTGAAAATTCAACTGGAATAAGTCCAACCGGACAGTCCGGATATTTTTTTGATCAGCATTACCAGGATCAAACCCCTCTCTACCTTGCCGGAAAATCACGTAGACAAATTATCAATCTCGATAGGATTCCGGGGAATAAAAAATCCCAATTGATTTTTCATCCCTGACACAATATTTTTGCCGTTCGGGAACCAAAAAAATCGGAGATTCATATGCCATAGACAATTTCCCGCCGGTTGAACTAGTGTAAGAGGAAGTTATAGCCGAACCTAAAGAAACGTTGTCATGGCAAATAGAATTATTCAATGATCGTCCACTTTCTCGGAATTATTTT
>OFKC01000037.1_pt1 | contig 16674 bp, 12 predicted proteins | sample 1540411 | NCBI WGS metagenome assembly OFKC01 (sample SAMEA104347395, study PRJEB22522) | marine metagenome | biome: marine biome; feature: marine water body; material: seawater | collected 2015-09-01T00:00:00Z | depth 229 m
GTGCAGAGAAAGAATCGACTGATATAAGCGCTTTTGCAGGGGCGTTTATAGTAACTTTCGGATTTGGTTTCTAACTTAAGGAGACGGACTCCTCACAAGTTGAAGGTGTAGAAGATCTGTAAGCTCAGCTGCAGACAATATTGACCAGACGTTCCGGGACAACAACAACTTTGCGGATTTGCTTGCCCTCGATGTAGGTCTGTACTTTGGGAGCTGCCAGGGCGAGTCTTTCTGTTTCGGCTTTGTTGGTTCCTGCAGGCATTTCCAAACGGTCACGTACTTTCCCGTTGACTTGGACAACCAGTGTCACCAAATCTTCAACCACGAGTGTTTCTTCATATTCCGGCCACGCTTGTTGGTGTATGCTTCCACTGCCGGGTTTTATTTTTTGCCACAATTCTTCAGTAATGTGCGGTGCAATCGGCGCCAGCATCAGCAGCATTCCTTCAAGGCATTCTTTCCAGACCTCAGTTCCGGCAGCTTCAGGTGCCGCTTTTAAAACATTCCGGAATGCCATCACCGCCGCAATTGCAGTGTTGAAACGAAAATGCTGTAAATCTTCACCGGATTTTTTTATCGTTTGATGCAGTGTTTTGCGGAGTTTCTTTTCTGTATCTTCTGAGACTGCAGCTGTTTCCGGTGCTTCCAGGTGACAAAGCGTCCAGACTCCTTTAAAAAAACGGGCCAGACCTTCAATGCCATGAGGATTCCAGGGTGCCCCGGCGTCCCATGGCCCCAGAAACATCAGGTAAGCCCGCACAGTATCTGTTCCATATTTTTGCACGAGGTCATCCGGATTGACCACATTCCCACGGCTTTTTGACATTTTTTCGTGGTCCTCACCCAAAATCATTCCCTGATTGAATAAACGTTTTGCGGGTTCACGGAAATCCAGCAGACCCATATCCGCAAGGGCTTTGGTATAGAAACGAAAATACAAAAGGTGCATGGTGGCATGTTCTATTCCACCAGTGTATTGATCAACAGGACACATATTCCTAATTTTTTCTACATCCCATGGCTGATCACTTTTGGTCAGGGTCTCACCTTTTTTCCAGTAAGGAGCAACATAAGCATAGTAGTACCACGATGAACAGATAAAAGTATCCATCGTGTCAGTTTCTCTTTCAGCATCACCCCCACATTTAGGACACTTTGTTTTCAGAAAACCCTCATGATATTTCAAGGGACTTTCGCCAGTCGGTTTGAATTCAGCATCGTCAGGAAGGACCACCGGCAGTTGTTCATAAGGTACTTGCTGCATTCCGCAGCTTTCGCAGTAGATAATTGGAATCGGTGTGCCCCACATTCTTTGCCGGCTGATCAACCAGTCGTGTAAGCGATAATTTATTTGCCGCTCGCCAAAACCTTCTTTTTGCATCTGGTCTGCCACTCTGTTGTAACTTTCAGGCCAAACTGCTCCATCAAAGCTCAGGCTGTTGACCATCACCGAATTTTCTTTCTGTAAAATAGGCTCGCTTAAATCGTCACCATCTGGGATAGAATCAAGCTGTTCCGGAGCAACAATTACCACGGGTGTAGGTAAACCGTATTTTCTCGCAAAATGGAAATCCCGTTCATCGTGTCCCGGAACCGCCATGATTGCACCTGTTCCATAGGACGCGAGCACATAATCCGCGATCCAAATCGGTACCGACTCACCGTTCATTGGATTGACCGCAAATGCTCCGGTGAAGACACCGTCTTTTTCCTGACCCTCCGCGGTACGCTCAATTTCGTCTTTCCGTTCAGCTGCACCCTTGTATGCTTTGACAGCATCTTTCTGTTCAGGAGTTGTAATTTGATCGACCAGAATATGTTCAGGCGCCAAAACGCAAAACGTCATGCCGAAAACGGTGTCCGGACGTGTGGTGAAAACACGGAAACTCAGGTCAGCAGAATCGGAAATTTTCAGGGCAAACTCAACGCCTTCACTGCGTCCGATCCAGTTTTGCTGCATCGAACGTACTCTCTCCGGCCAGTCCAGTCCTTCAAAATCAAGCAGCTCATCCGCATATTTCGTAATCCGCAATTTCCACTGATTCAATTTCTTTTTTACTACCGGATTTTGGCAGCGCTCGCAGACACGGTCTTCGCCCCAAACCTGTTCCCGTGCAAGAGTAGTCTGGCAATGGTTGCAAAAATCAACTGGCGAATATTCGCGGTATGCTAGATCGTGTTCCAGCATCTTCAGGAAAAACCATTGGCTCCACTTGTAATATTCAGGATCGCAGGTTATAACCTCGTTTTTCCAGGCGAACATATTACCCATTGTACGCAGCTGTTTTTGCATGCGTTCAATGTTGGCATATGTCCACGATTTTGGATGGATATTATTTTGAATCGCAGCATTTTCCGCAGGCAGACCAAATGAGTCAAAACCAATAGGGAAAAAAACCTCGTTGCCCTGCATTTTCATAAAACGCGCATAGCAGTCTGAAGGAGCCATCGCATACCAGTGTCCAATGTGCAGATCCCCTGAAGGATATGGCAGCATGGTCAGCATGTAATATTTGGGTTTTTCCGAAGCAAAATCAAAGTCCAGCAAACCTTGCTCTTCCCAGTAGTTTTGCCATTTGGTTTCGATTTCTTGCGGAAGGTATTCCTGCATGGTTTTTTCTTGAAGGTTATGAATTTTAGAAATGTATTGAATGACTTAAACGTTTTATTCTGCGTAGAATTGTGGAAAAATACAATCGAAAAGGTAAGATAAGATCAATCAAAGGTGAGGAGTACTGATTGTGCCGGATGCGTCTTTAAGTATTGGTCCCAAACGTTCTACAGTTGACAGTCGGTTAAGTGCATAAAGATGAACACCTTCCACACCTTCCTGGAGCAGTTCTTCAAACTGATTTTCAACATGATCAAAACCGATTTCCCGTGATGCTTCCGGATCGGTTTCGTTTTTGATCAGGGCTTGAGCCAAATCTTCCGGAATACTGACACCGCACATTTCCGACATGTGTTTAGTTGCTTTCCAGTTTGACGGAGGAAGAATACCGGCAACCAAAGGAACGTTCACACCTTCCCCTCGTAGTTGGTCTCTCCAGCGTAAAAAATGAGTGTTATCCAGAAAAAACTGAGTTATAACAAATTCTGCTCCGGCATCAATTTTTTCGTGCAAATGTTTGCGGTCATTGTCTTTGTCCGGATTTTCCACATGGCCTTCGGGATAACCTGCGGCGCCTATTCCAAAATCACTGTGTTCCCGAATTGCAGTAATTAGTCCACTTGCATAATGATAACCGCCTTTTGGCTGAACAAAATGTTTGGTTCCAGCAGTAGGGTCACCACGTAAAGCCATGACGTTTGTTATCTCACTGTTTTTGAGATTGCTAAGAACCACATCAATCTCTTCTACAGTGTGCGCGACACATGTCAAGTGTGCCATGGCCGGAACGTCCAGATCATGATGGATGTGGGCGGCCAGCTCATGCGTATTTTCACGGGATGTTCCGCCGGCACCATAAGTTACAGAAATATAATCTGGGGTACAAGATTTAAAGGCTTCCAAAGTTGTTTTAAGTTTTTCCATACCCTTCGCTGTTTTGGGTGGAAAAATTTCAATTGAAAAAACAAAGTCTTTCTTTTTGTATAGTTCAATCAAGTGCATGGTATACCATTTTTAATATAAAGAACCGCTAATGTTGCTAAGAACCGCAAAATTATTTTATGAACGAGGATCATAACCCAAAACCGGAGACAGCCAGCGTTCAACATCGGATACCGGCATTTTTTTTCGCCCGGCATAGTCTTCAACTTGATCTCTGTCGATCTTGCCCACTGCAAAATAGCGTGACTCAGGATGCGCGTAATACATTCCGGAAACCGAACTGGCCGGATACATGGAGTTGCTTTCAGTGAGTTTAATCCCGCTGCGTTTTTCGGCATCCAGCAATTCAAACAGGATCGGCTTTTCTGTGTGATCCGGTTGAGCGGGATATCCCGGAGCAGGACGAATTCCCCTGTATTTTTCACTGAACAAATCGTCCAGCTTCAGATTTTCTGTCCGACCGTAACCCCATTCATCCCGCACCTGTTTGTGCATGTATTCTGCAAGTGCTTCAGCTAAACGGTCCCCAATAGCTTTTACGAGAATTGCATTGTAATCGTCGAGTTGTTTTTCAAAACTTCGGGCAAGTTCTTCCACTTCCGGGCCGGTTGTCAGGGCAAATCCTCCCAAATAATCTGCACGTCCGGAATCTTTGGGTGCGATAAAATCGGACAAAGCCTGATTTGGTTTGTCATCTGCTTTTGCCGCTTGTTGACGTAAAGTATGGAATGTAGTTCGAACTTTTTTACGTGATTCATCGGAGAAAATCAGGATATCATCACCGTCACTGTTTGCAGGGAAAAAACCGATCACGGCTTTTGGCTGAAAGCTCCTCTTTTCAACAATGTCCCTCAAAAGGCTTAGTGCGTCCTCAAAAAGTTTGCTGGCTTCCGTGCCTAATTTTGGATCGGTAAGAATTTTGGGGTAGCGTCCTTTCATCTCCCAGGTGTAAAAGAAAGGTGTCCAGTCGATGTACTCGATCAATGTTTCAACTTCTACCTCATATTCCCGCAAACCGAGAAAAGCCGGCTTGCTAATCTGGCAATTTTTCCAGTCAATTGGTGTATGGTTCTCTCGTGCGTCTTGAATGGAAAGTAATTTGCGTTCGCTGTTTCGATCCTGATAAGCTTTTCTGCGCCGTTCATGTTCTTGAAGGAGGTCCTCTGCGGCTTGTACTTTTTGGTCAGGATTCAATAATTTTCGGATAACTCCGGCTGCTCTTGACGCATCCGGAACATAGGCCACTGGCTGGTCGTACTGAGGTGCGATTTTGACCGCGGTGTGCACTGGACTCGTTGTTGCGCCGCCGATTAAAAGCGGAAGAGTAAAACCTTGACGTTTCATTTCGCCGGATACATGCACCATTTCATCCAGTGACGGAGTGATCAATCCGGAAAGTCCAATCACGTCAGCCTGATGCTCACGTGCTGCTTCCAATATTTTTTCGCAGGGTACCATCACGCCTAAATCAATGACCTCGAAATTGTTACAGCCCAAAACAACACCCACAATATTCTTACCAATATCGTGAACATCACCTTTCACGGTGGCCATCACAATTTTAGGCATGTTAATCACCTCGGAAGATTGTTTCTTTTCTTCCTCCATAAACGGTTCAAGGTGGGCTACTGCCTGCTTCATCACACGTGCACTTTTCACGACCTGCGGTAAAAACATTTTGCCGTCACCAAAAAGATCCCCCACAACTTTCATACCCGCCATCAAAGGTCCTTCAATAACTTCCAAAGCCAGGTCAAATTTTGTGCGGATTTCTTCGGTGTCAGCTACGATATGTTCAGTTATGCCTCTCACCAAAGCATGAATGATACGTTCTTCAACTGTTCCTTCACGCCATTTTGTGTCCTTTACAATTTTGCGAGAACCCTCTGCTTTGTAGCTTTCGGCAAAATCAATCAGTCTTTCAGTGGCGTCTTTTCTACGGTTGAGCAGGACATCTTCGACAAGTTCCAGCAAATCTTTTGGAATTTCCTCGTATACATCCAGCATGCCGGCGTTAACAATAGCCATGTCGAGACCGGCGTGAATCGCGTGATACAAAAAAGCGGAGTGCATTGCTTCACGGACAGGATTATTACCCCGGAACGAAAAGGAAATGTTGCTCACTCCACCACTGACCAGCGCTCCAGGACAGCGTTCTTTAATTTGTTTTACTGCTTCAATGAAAGCCACCGCATAGTCGTTGTGTTCCTCCATTCCAGTGGCCACAGTCAAAATATTCGGATCAAAAATAATATCGTGCGGGGAAAATCCAACGTTTTCGGTCAGCAGCTGATAGGCTCGACTGCAGACTTCAACTTTTTGTTTGAGTTCTGCTGCCTGACCGGTTTCATCAAAAGCCATCACCACTGCTGCCGCGCCGTACTTGCGAATTTCCCGTGCCTGCATCAAGAAATTTTCCTCGCCTTCCTTGAGGCTGATCGAGTTGACTACGCCTTTGCCCTGAATGCACTTCAATCCTGCTTCAAGCACGGACCATTTTGAACTGTCGATCATAACCGGCACATGCGCAATGTCAGGCTCAACTGCAATCAAATTTAGAAAATGCGTCATTGATTTTTCACCATCCAGCAATCCTTCATCAAAGTTAATATCAATAAAGTTTGCACCGGATTCGACTTGTTGACGGGCGACGGCGAGTCCGGATTCAAAATCGTCATCCAAAATAAGTTTTCGGAACTTGGGTGAACCCATGATATTTGTACGTTCACCGATCATCAAAAATCCGATGTCCGGATTGATGTTCAGCGACTCCAATCCGGAATAAAACGGAATGCCTTCACCAACTATTACAGGTCCGGAATTGCTGTCCGCGGTTTCCCCGAAACGTAGTTTCAACTGCGGATTGAGTTTTCTTGGCGTTAAATCGCAAATTTTAGCGGCCAGCGCCTTGATGTGTGCCGGAGTTGTCCCGCAGCATCCACCCATCAGGTTGGCCCAGCCTTCCTGCGCAAACTCAGACATGATGCCGGCAAACTCTTCTGGAGTTTGTTCGTATTCTCCCATGGCGTTTGGTAATCCTGCATTTGGATAAACAGCAACAGGAAACTCGGAAATATGCGCCATTTCTTCAATAAACGGTCGCATTTCCTTTGCGCCGAGAGCGCAATTGATCCCCAAAAAGAGAGGCTTGGCATGATGAATGGAATTGTAAAAAGCATCTAGAGTCTGCCCAGAAAGCGTACGTCCGGAAGCATCCGTAATTGTAACGGATAGAAAAACAGGCAGGCGGATTCCTTCTTCTTCAAAATAACTTTCCAAAGCATAAATTCCTGCTTTCATATTGAGAGTGTCAAAGCTCGTTTCCAGCAGGAGTATATCGACTCCGCTTTCAATCAGTGCAACCGCTTGTTCCCGGTAGGCTTCTGCAATTTGGTCAAAGGTTACGGCACGGTAAGCAGGATTGTTGACATCCGGAGACATTGAACAGGTACGGTTGGTCGGTCCGATCGAGCCGGCCACAAAAATGGGGTGATCAGACTGAATTTCTTCTGCAGATTTTCCAGACTGAAACTTAGTTACTGCTTTACGTGCGATTTCTACGGCCGTCCGGTTGATTTCAGCAACGCTTGTTTCCAGGTTGTAGTCAGCCTGTGAGATACGGTTTGCGTTAAAAGTGTTGGTTCCAATAATATTTGCACCGGACTCTAAAAACTCTAAATGAATATTTTTAATTACGTCCGGACGTGTAATGGAAAGCAGGTCGTTGTTGCCTTTAAGCGGAGAAGGATGCTCTAGAAAAGAAGAGCCGCGGAAATCATCTTCAGTTAGAGCCTGCTGCTGAATCATCGTGCCCATTGCGCCATCGAACACGATAATTTTCTGTTCCAACATATTTAAAAGCCTGTCGGCGCTCGGTTTAGTATAATTCATTTTGCTTTAGTATTTTTGTTGCTGATATACCGAATTATCTCAGTTTTTGTTTTTTCTGGGAAAGTGCATTTTTTTCGTCAATTTTGATGGCGAGCTAAAAAGACCCAAAACCGTTCATTTTATACGGAGCAAAATTTGCGTTAAGATTTTCTGCCCGCAGCAAGAATGATTTGAAATAATTCTTCACGCCGAATGGGTAAGATTTCTGAATGCAGCTGGGTAAATCCTGCTGTCAGTAAGAAATCCAGCAAAGTCTCTTTTTCAAATCCCTGCCACTTGTGACCAAGCTTTTCGAGTACCCAGCCTTCACTGTGTGCGGCTAGTTCCATCACCAGCACCTGCCCTCCCGGACGTAGAATACGGGCTGCTTCTTTAAAACCGCTTTTCGGATCATCAAGGTGATGCAGTGACTGTGAAAAGAAAACTACGTCTAAAGACTCGTCCGGCAGTGACAATTGACTTACATTTTCCGCAATTAAACTAACGTTTTTCAAACCAAGTCTGTCAATACGCTGACGCGCGGAGGCCAGTATCTCCGAATTATAGTCCACACCGATTACCCGTGTGGCAAACTTTGCCATTTCCACTGTCAGCGTTCCGTCTCCGCAGCCGAGGTCAATAATTTCCAGTTTGGAGGATCCTGAGTCAAAGCCGGATTTTCGTTCTCCGTTCTGCCCCAGTAAAATTCCGAGTAGACACGACCAGGCGAACCACGATTGTCCTGGTTCGAGAAGACGCTCATTTAATCCACCGCCACTGATTTCACGTTGACGTAATACTTCATGTAAACGTACCTGATCGTTGTTTGGGTCTTTCATCGTTGAGAGTTGCTCCTGCAGATAACTCCAAAGCAGGTGGAGTTCACTATCGAGGGACTCTTTTTGTGCCAGTTGATAAAAAGCCCAAATACCTTCTTTGCGCTCCTGCAGCAACTTCATTTTTCGCAAGTGACTCAAATGCCGGGAAATTCCGGATTGGGCCATGCCTAAAATAGTTGTGAGTTCACTGACGTTTAACGGGGTTTGCGCGACTAAAATTAATATCCGGAGACGTGTTTCGTCTCCCAGTAATCTTAAAACTTGTGCAATGTTTGTCATGTATTTCTTGCTTTAAAAGTTCAGAATGTCTTGTTGAGTCTCTTAAATCATCATATATCAATACAATGATTTATATCTTAAAGCAAGCAATAAATTGCCCTTTTCTGCTTTAAACGTTTATTGATTGGGAGGAATAGAAATTGAAGTTGATTCAAATTGATTTAAATTCCGGTGATGACAGTGGAATTTAGTAGAATGAAGGGGGAAGTTGTTAGACCTAATAATGAGAGGTAATTTTTCTCCAACGAATTATGACTCAGCAGTCTCATGTTGTAAGAAAACAGGAGTCAAATTTTCAGCCTCTGCTGAAAACCCATTTATCTGCCTGACTTAGTTCAAGGTTGAAATGGTAACCATCATAATCAAAATTTTGTAATCCTTCTGCTTTCTGTATATTGTGATCTATGGCATATCGCACCATTAAACCTCGAGCTTTTTTTGCAAAGAAACTTATCATTTTATATTTGCCGTTTTTCCAGTCTTTAAACTCAGGTGTAATTAAACGACCGTCCAAGTTTTTCTTTTGTATTGATTTAAAGTATTCATTTGAAGAAAGGTTGATTAAAACTGGCTCATCTTGTTTTGCCAATAAAACATTTAATTTATCAGTAATTTTCTCACCCCAAAATTGATACAAATTTTCACTTTTTTTTGTTTTCAGCTTCAGCCCCATTTCCAGGCGATAGGGCTGCATCAGGTCAAGCGGCCGCAGCAAACCGTAAAGTCCTGACAAAATGCGTAGATGCGACTGGGTATAAGCCAAACGGTTTTCAGAAAGTGCAGGTGCGTCAAGACCCGTATAAACATCTCCTTTGAAAGCTAGAACGGCTTGTTTGGCATTTTCGGTGGAAAAAGGTAATTTCCATTGATTAAAACGTTCAACATTAAGCTCAGCAATTTTCTGACTGACCTGCATCAGTTCCATCAAATCCAGAAAAGACTTCTGCTTCAGAACTTTAACCAGTTCAGAAGATTTTTCCAGATATTCCGGAATACTAAAGCTGTCAGTAGTCGCAGGAGTTCCATAATCCAGCGTTTTAGACGGTGAAAGGAGCATTAGCATTGAATTGCCTTTATATGATTATTCCCTTTGATGATATAATTACGTGCATTGAAATTTGAACAATTGCAGTTTACTCAGTATAGCAAACGTGTTCAAATTCAAAACGATTATTTTTGGAGTGAGCTTCAGATTATCTGCTGTTTTTATGAGCAAATCAAATCAAAACAAATCACAAAACCCCCAAATATCGCAACCCTTTACGGTATGCCTTGCGCTTGAAAGAAACAACTTTCTTTAATCCCAGGCGAGGTGAGATCCATTGGAAGGCATCGAATTCAATGGGTTCATGGGAAAAATTAATTTTCTCAGTGTCACAATTCAACTGTAGAAGAAACCAGCGTTGCTGTTGGCCGCGGTAAGGTTTCCATTCAGGTTGTTTATGAAGAATATGCAGCATTTTGAGAGGATAGTAGTAACGGACTCTTTTTTCAGCAACCCGGATGATTGTAACATCATTGGTGCCAATTTCTTCTTCAAGTTCACGAAAAAGTGTCTCTTCTTCGGATTCCCCTGGGTCAATCCCTCCTTGGGGGAATTGCCAATTCCATCTTAACTGTCCTCCATCTGTCAATAGTTCTGATTTTTCATTTCTTTTGGCAATTCGCCTGAACATCAGAACTTTTTTATTTGTTGGATGCATTATCACCGCCGCAACATTTGGTCTGAAACTTTTTGCTGTCATTACTTTATTTCAAGAAAATATTGATGTTCGCGGATTTTATTAACCACATCATGAACAGGAATATCCGGAAAGTTTTTCCATTCCATCAGTTTAAATAAATATTTTTTCAGGCGTCCACGGGACAATCCGCGATTTTCCCATTGTGAATATATTTCTTCGTATCCAACCGGTAATGGTCTACCGTTCAAATTTTTACGCATCAGGAACTTAAGAGTACTGTCAGGATAATGAGCTACAAAATTGCTCATTGATTTTTGATCAATACGGCCATCTCCAAAGACGACATCGTTTTCCTGACTATTGTCTCCTTGCAATCCTTCTTCTTCAAGTTCATGCTCTTCATCATGTTCTTCATCATCAATACCTTCAAATAATGAAGCAGTAGAAACTGCCGATTCGCCGTTGGCAGATTCTTCTGATTCTTCAGAACTTTTCTCAGTTTCTATTATCAGAGTATTTTCTTTCGAAATATCCTCAGACACGCTGACCGAAACCTTATCTTCGACTTCAGATGATTCAGTGTTTTTTTCAGGCATCAGAGCATCTTCTTCTGTAACAGGACTTTCCGATGATTCCTGCTCTGTAGTTTCACTTTCCGGGGCCATCTGAGTGTGGTCGCTTACAAGTGGAAACGCTGGTGCAGGAATTTCAGGTACATAAGCAGGTACAACAAAACGGCCGGCACGACCCTGCTGCACATTATCTACAACAGGATCGTAAGAAGAAATGTCTTCGACCAGTCCCCTAATATCTTTGGGAGTAACCCAGTTCAGGGTACTGCGTTTCAGTGGGCGCAAGTATTGACGTGCGTCCTGAATCGCATCAGCAGAAAGACTTAGAGTTTCGCTGGCAGATTTGCCTGCTGGAGAGTCTGTCTGTTGAAAATCGGCTAACAGGGACTCAATTTGGTAAGCAGAAAAAAGCATTGTTCACTATGAATAATGTTGTGTTTAAGTTGTCATGTTTTTAATTTGAGGCCTTTGCCTAGTAGTATCTTTTCGATACTGCATTTGATTGCTTATTTGAGCAATTTGTAATGAGACAGCATTTTTTTCACGGCCTACTATTTTTTCAAAATCCTGTTCTGAGAGCAGTAGTTTTTCAAGTAAATCCTGAATATTATCATCAAGTTTTTGTTCTTCCTGCCCTAAGGGACGGTTGTATTTCTTGTGCCACTTTTCCCGCAAAGGATCTAACTTTTGCAGTTCATCAAAGTAGCTATCTTTTTGTTTCAAGAGCTCGTCCAGTGCGACCGCATCCGATTCTGCAAATTGGCGCTGTGATAATTCCAGAAGCTTCTTTAAAAGTAACTCTTGTTTTTCAAGCAGCAGTTTCAATTCGCTGTCTGTCATTTGTTTATTTTCCAATACAAAAATCCGAAAATATTTGCCCAAGCAAATCATCGGGCGTAGTTTCGCCAACTATTTCACCCAGGGCGTTTAAACAAGAGCGTAAATCAACTGCAAGAAACTCTTCTCCACTTGACTGATTCAAACTTTTTCGCGCTGAGAACAAAGCAGACAGAGCATTTTTTGCAGCCTGTTGCTGCCTGCGGTTTGTGATCCAGATTTCATCTTCCTGAGGCAAACCGCCGAGTGTAGCTTTTTTATATAAACTGGATTCCAACTCATCACAACCTTCACCTGTTTTTGCTGAAATCAAAACAGATTCCAAACGGGATATTTTTTCATACCAACGCGGGGTAGTGTCGTCCATTAGATCTTTTTTATTGAGAACTACAATTGTCCGCTCTTTTTCAACTTCACTGATTAAACTCAAATCATCATCCATAAGTTTTTCACTGGCATCAAGAATCAACAAGACGAGGTCGGCTTTTTCGCGGACATTTTGTGTACGCCGAATACCTGCTGATTCGATCAGGTCTTCTGTTTTTCTAATGCCGGCTGTGTCCGTTAAGCGAAAAGCTAGACCCTGAATTTGTACAGATTCCTCAATTGAATCTCTGGTTGTACCGGGAATGGTGGTTACAATCGCTCTTTGCTCGCGAAGCAAGGTATTTAGAAGCGAAGATTTTCCTACATTCGGCCGGCCAATCAATACTACGCTAAACCCATCACGTATTTGTCTTCCACGGTCAGCATGAGAAAGTAAGCTTTCCAGATCGGCACTAGCCTGATCCAGACGCTGCAGACAATCTTCCTGATGAGTGAATTCATGGTCCTCTTCCGGAAACTCGATGCTGGCCTCAACTAGTGAAGCAATGGAGACCACTTGTTTTTTTACAGCATCAATGGCGTGAAAAAGTTTTCCACGAAGTTGTTGGGCAGCCAGTCTTGCCCCAATTTCAGAACTGGCTTGAATCAAGTCTGAAATTGCTTCCACTTGTGTCAGGTCCAGGCGCCCATGCAAAAAAGCTCTTTGAGTGAACTCCCCTGCACCTGCCAAACGCACTCCTTGCCGTAAAACCAAATCCAGGATGATTCGCAACACAAAAGGGCTTCCGTGACACTGAATTTCAACCACATCCTCAGTGGTGTATGAATGAGGAGCACGCATGACGACTACTAAAACTTTGTCAATAAGTTTTCCGTCGTCTTTTATCCAGCCGTGTACCAGCTTGTGTGTTTCCGTCTTTTTCAGCGGTTTACCATTTGTCTTGAACAGAGCCTCTACTGCAGAAACTGCCTGCTCTCCGCTTACTCTGATCACTCCAAGTCCGGATGGCTGCAAAGGTGTTGCTATTGCAGCAATTGTATCGTCAAGGCGCATTATTTGATCAATGATCAGTGGTCTCTAAAAAATGACCAGTGTCCATGTGGATTATTGTTGAACAACAGCCGCAAAACTCTGGTAGCAGTCTGATTTGACTGTGCGACTGCAGCGGCTGCGGCTTCCGTAATGATTTGGTTTTTCGTAAAATTAACCATTTCCAAAGCCATGTCTGTATCTCGGATGTTGGATTCTGCCGCAGTCAAATTTTCTACTGTGCTGCGGAGAACTGAAATATTTGTTTCCAGTGTATGTTTTTGTACAGAACCAAGCTGACTGCGCATTGATAATAGTTGATCAAGAGCCTCATCTACAAGGCGAATTGCATCAATGGCTTCTTGAGTAGACTTGAGACTGATTTGGGACAAATTTTCAAATCCGCTTGTATTATCCACACCTCTTCCCAGGACAGTAGAATGGGTACTGTTCAGAGCAATTACAATTTTTTCATCTGCACTTACTCCAGCTTGGAACTTAAGAGAATTTTGCGCGACAGTCACAGATCCGGCATTGCCGGTACCATCACCTAAAAAAGCTACACTCAAACCGCTGGTTTTCTCATTATTGTATTCGCCGGTAAGGATCAGTCCATCACCATCAGCAGGCTCATCATTAATTGTTCCTTCTATATCACGTCCTAAAAGCAATTCCGGCTCAAAAGCGTTGTCAACAATTACATCATCTTTTGTTCCGGTTACAGTGAATCCTTTGGTGAGTCCATATTCCCGATGTTCAATTGTAAGTTCTTCATCATCAGCATCAAAGCGAATGCTCAAATTCATGTTTGCTTCTAAGACAGCTATTTGCAGACGTTTTGCAAATCCGACTGCAGTGGCTCCTTCCGGATTACTGACCCTAATTATAGCGCCATCTTCTTCTTCTAAAGTAATTTGCAGACCGGAAGCATCATCGTCATCAAGGTCTGCTGTCAAAGTTGCCCGTAGCGGAAATTCGGTAATATCCACATCATATCCGCTAACGGGTGAAGCGACGGTTTTGGAAGATGCTTTAAGAAAAACAAGTTCTTCATTTCCTCCCATTCCTGTTGCACCATGGCTTCCGTCTAGCAGAGTTTTATTCCCAAAGCGAGTAAAACGGGAAACACGGTCAATTCCCTCAATTGCTTTATGAATCTGAAACTGCAATGTTAACAGCGCATTGTAATCGGTGGCACCCTCATTTGCAGCAGTTGTAGCCAACTGTCGCATTTCAATCAATAAGTTGTTTACTTCAACCAAAGCACCTTCAGCAGTCTGGACAAGAGACAGAGAAAACTCCGAATTTTGCAGCGCCTGTTGCGCACTGGCAACCTGAGCGCGTAAACCTTCTGAAAGAATCAGACCTGAAGGATCATCTGCTCCACTGTTGACTCTTTGTCCTGAAGATAATCGTTTCAGCGAATCGGACAGTTCATTTTGCGCTTCGGCCAGATGATTTATTGCGTTGATAGATGCAATGTTGTGTTTCATCCCCAACGGCATAGTTCCTCGTTATATTTAAGGTTCAAGTTTTTCGATCCAGTTAACCGGAATATAAACTCCAGTCATCGACAAATCTTTGAATAATAATTATAGATAAATGTTCATTTAAATAATATAAACAGCCATTCCGGACTCCAATAAATGGAGCCGGAATAGTGTTATGTCTGGGGGATAAACTGCCCCTGAACCCTGCTAGCCGTTTAACAATCGCAAGACGTGTTGCGGCATTGCATTTGCCTGAGCCAACTGTGCTGTTGCTGATTGAGTCATGATCTGGTTACGTGTAAATGTAGCCAGTTCCTGAGCCATGTCAGTATCACGAATAGTAGACTCTGCAGCAGTCATATTTTCTGCTGCGACCTGCAAGCTGGTGAGATTAGATTCCAGGGTATGTTTCTGGAAAGCACCTAATTCTCCACGAACTGTAGCAACCTCTGTAAGAGCCTGATCAATTATAGCAAGTGCATCCTGAGCACCCTGCTCATTACGCACATCAATGTCAGCGAGTGACATGAAGTTGCTTTTGTTTGGTATTTCACCTTCTTTAACTGTAACCCGACCAAGCGCACTTGTGCTCATGTCTCTAATGGAAGTTGAAGCCATATGTTCAGCATTTGGTCCAACATGGAAACGCAGTCCTTCTCGAGTGGAAATGCTGCCGTCTTCATTTGTCTCTGTCTTCGCAGCATTTGTTCCGTCCAGAAGTTTGTAATGTCCGAACTGAGTGGTTGAAACAACACGGTCAATTGAAGCAAGCGCATTTTCAATCTCAGCCTGATTGGCGTCAATCATATCCTGGTCACTGGCACCAACGTTTGCAGCAGAAATTGCTCGCTGGCGAAGACTTACCAGAATGGACGAGATTTCATTCATGGAGCCTTCAGCAGTTTGTACGAGCGAAATAGCAACTTCGTTATTCCTGATTGCCTGTTCCATCCCGCTGACCTGTGCCCTCATGTGCTCAGAAATCACCAAAGCTGCCGGATCATCGGCTGCCCGATTGACTTTCTGTCCTGAAGCCAGTCTTTCAAGAGACTTCGAAAGCGCACGGTCATTCATTAACAGGCTGCGATGAGCATTCATCGACTCAATATTATTATTGATTCTTAATGACATATTATCTCCTTAACCTTTTAAGTGAGAAAGTTAACTCCTAGCCATGGAATAAATGTATTCCCTTCCAATAGAATACTTTGGGCAAACAAGTCCGGATTCAATCCGCACTCATTCAAACAGGGTCAGCTTTCACCATGAAAGCAAGGCCCTACCCCCTAAGCCTTCAACATGCACGGCATGTGAAGGTTTTAAAACACCACTACACAAAAGTCCGGTGGTATTTCGAAACTCTGTGCCAGCTGAATTCATAGTCTTGAATCTCAAATAATGAGACTCAAGCTATGTCTCCAGATAGTTCTCTCCATATTACAATTGAAGAGACAAATGCAACCGGAATATCCGATCAATTTTCCGGTATTCTATTTCAATAAAAATATCAAATATTATTCTTGATCTCAGGCCAAGAAATTAATAAAAATTAACGACGTATGTTTTCAGCAATCCTTTGTATCAAGTAATTTCCGCAATTTTTGTTCGGCACGTTTAAATTTTTCATATTCTTTCTTTTGCTGCTCTTTCGTCAGAGGACCCTCACTGGAAATGGCCTCCGGAATTCGTTTTTTAATCTCAGTCTTCAAGTAATCCAAATTTTTTTCAAGACGCAGATTTTTTAACAGAGCTGGAGTCTTGAATGACATTTTACGGAGTATCCCTAATCCGGAATCCCTTGCAGCTACATCAATCAAAACCAAGGCTCTATTTATATTAGCTTCATCAACCACTAAGGGAGATGATACTGCAGAAGAAAATGTTTGCGCATGTTTACGCATCTGATGTAAGAGATTTGATTTATCCACCATTTTCGATTTTTACCTTTCGCTAATTTGGAATTACACAATGAACATTCATCTAATTTTATAGACATCTGTCGATATTCTTTAAAATTGGCTTGATGTTAAACGTTAAATTTTTTTTATTTCATTTTTTCCTGCTATCAAATTCATTTTCTCTTTCCACCTGTGCTATGCGGACATGATAATCACTGTACCAGCCAACCGGCCTTTATGCCGTGCTACCAGGTGTTTTTCATGATTCTCTCAATTCCTGATAGACTCCTCGGT
>OFKC01000040.1_pt1 | contig 15747 bp, 14 predicted proteins | sample 1540411 | NCBI WGS metagenome assembly OFKC01 (sample SAMEA104347395, study PRJEB22522) | marine metagenome | biome: marine biome; feature: marine water body; material: seawater | collected 2015-09-01T00:00:00Z | depth 229 m
TCTCACATTTCACCAAAAGGTGTGACCCAGAGATAGTTTGGTGCAAATTTTGGAATCTCTGAGAGGTCAACATTTGGATCAACCATATCCCTGAATTCCCTTCCATTTAAACTCACTTCAAATCTGGCCGTTATAATCGGGTCAAAGCCTGCATTTTTTAGCACGAGGCTATCAAGATGGTGCACAAACTGGAGTAATAATCTAGGATTACCCAGTAGTTTTAGCTGAACAAAATTTAGGTAGTCTTCAGGGTCCGCATAGCGCTGCTCTCCAGTTGCAGGGTGGGTGACATTGAATTGCATTCTGCTCGTTTTCTGACGAAGCATCATGCGCCAGGCAAAATCATGTCCTTCTTCATGCCACGTCGTCCATCCCGGATATGTCAGATGACGGAAAGGAACCAGCAGTTGTATTAAAATGTAGATCCCAAGAAAGGCTAGAATTAGAGGCCGAGTTTGACTATGCGAAGCAGATACAGCTTGATTTCGTTCAAGTAGCCTTTTTCTATACTGTCCACTTACCCATTTTTTTATTTTGTATGGAACAATTCTTCGAGGAAATCCTGCATCATAATAAATGAGTGTTAACATCAACGCAAGAATCGGGAAAACGCCAATTGTAAAAACAAAATTGTAATTAGCATGAAAAATAATTGCTGAAACAAAAGCAACGTTTCGTGTTCGCTTCCAATGCATCAGAAATGGAATTAATAAATCAAACAACATTCCAGACCAGGCATAAATATAGGGAACCCACTCATACTGCATCAGTGGTTCCAGAAACGTTCCCCGGTTTCCTTCACCCATTAATTTTCGTGTGGCAAGTCCATTCAGCCAATCATGATCAAACTTTGCAATCCCTCCGTAAAAATATACAATTCCCATATGAAGCCGAAAGATCCAAAGCCACAAGACAGGCAGCTTGTCTACATGTGCCACTGCACCTCGTAAAACATCAAGGGACCATGACTTGTGAAGTGGTGCCAGAATCAGCATTAAACTCAGCATGCAAATAAGATAATAATGATTGTTGTAGATGGCACGTTCTAAGAGGAAAAAATAGCTGAATCCCAAAAAAAACAAAATAGTTGAAATTCTGTAGAATAAACCTAATGCAATCATTAAGGACAGTATCGCAAGAGATGCGAAAAGGAGGTACATAGCTTCCTCAGGTAATGGCCTGACCCACTGAAACCATTCGTACTGGAAGTGAAACTGGGGTCTCGCATAAAGCTCTCTGATCCAGCCATTATAATAATAACTGACCATTTCCCAGAACATCAGCAATCCAAAAACAATACGCAGCAGGACGACACTGGCTGCATCAGTCGGGGTATCTAACCTCTTTATAATTAGCTCAATCCATGTTTTCATTTTAAAACTCTCTACCATTTAATTCTTTCTTGGAGTATACTTAAACTATCATACTTTTTAATTATTTAAGTGAATTTGTTCAGGAATATTTGAATCATCATTGCAAACCAGTCTTGAAATAATCTAATGCCGATTTTGCTCTTTGACGGTCATTGTAACCTCTGCAACGCATGGGTCCAGTTTATTGTAAAAAGAGATTCTGCCGGAACAATACGTTTTGCTTCACTCCAGAGCAATGCCGGCAGGAGATTGCTGGAAGAACATAAAATTGATGCAAACTATATCGACAGTCTGGTGTTTTTTGAGGAAGGAGGTTTTTCTGTGAGCAGTAATGCTGCTTTAAGAACATTATCATATTTTGATGGCTGGCAAAAACACCTGATTATTCTGTCAGTTGTGCCACGATCTCTTCGTGATCTGGCCTACCGTTTCATTGCCAGAAACCGCTACAAGTGGTTTGGAAGAAGAGAGCAATGCATGGTGCCCAATGCAGAACTAAGTAAGCGGTTTTTGCCGGACTAAGCAGATTAAAATTGTTAAGACGTTTATTCTTTTCCCCTTTCCAACTGCTTGAGTTTAAGCTTTGCAGGAATGGCATAAGGACTCTCCGGAAATTTCTCCAGGAAATAGCGTAAATCTTCAACACTGTTTGAGTCCTTAACCAGTTTCCACGTTGATTCCTCTGCTTCTGAAGACATCCGTTTTTCTTGAACAGTTATCTCTTTTTTATCTTTTCTTTCATGGGTATACAGCCCATATTCACGCTGCTGTTCTTTATCCATGATCTCAAGTAAACGCTCTCTGTCGAGCATTATCTGCCAAGGGTCTCGCCCCTCGCTTGAGAGATCAAAAGAATCATCTCCGACTTTCAAAATTGCGTTTTGAGCATACGCTGCTTTGCGGAAATCTGACTCAGAAACCCAAATCAAGAATTGTTCTTTCAAAACACCTGTCGTTCCATCTTTAGCTATCATGCCTAAATCGTATGAATTTGAATAATCCCTCTCATTTAAATTAAGATTACCCGCCTCCGTTTCCAGAACAAGGTCCTTGCCCTTTAAGAATGAAAAACGGTCTGCATGATTGACTTTCAATTTAATTTCCTGATCAGTGCAGATCACTTTTCCTGGACATTCCTTACTGGCCACCAACTCAATTTCCTTGCTCCCAGTCTTGGTTTTGAATGCTTTAGTCGTGAAACGAGTCAGATCTTTTTCTTCGTGATAAACCGTCTCGACTGGTTTGAGAGTACAGGCTCCCAAGGCAAACACGGCAAGAATCAGAATATAAATACGCATAATTGTTATATTAGTTCTTTTAAGATGAGTTTGATGATGTCGACGAAAAAACTACGAACTCTGCTGATAAGCCCGCAGGGTTGTCTCCAGCAGAGTGTTTGCGTCACTGTGTTTTGGCTTCCAGTCAAGCAGTTCCTCCGCCAACTCTGCTTTTGCCAAAACAACCGCCGGATCACCGGCACGGCGCGGTCCGAGGGTATAATTAAATTCCTGTCCGGATACTTCACGTGCAATCTGCATAATTTCCAGCACACTCAAACCGTTGGATGTGCCAAGATTAATCACCAGATCCTGATTTTCATGCTTCAGATAATCCAGTGCCTTTAGATGTGCGTCTGCGAGATCACTGACGTGAATATAATCACGTATGCAACTGCCGTCCCTTGTATCATAATCGGTGCCGAAAACTTCTACTTTTTTTCTCCGCCCTACTATTGTTTCCAGTACAATCGGCAATAAGTTATTCGGTTTATGTTCAAGTCCGTTCAGCTCCCCATCCACGTCATAACCAGCTGCGTTAAAGTAACGCAGACTGGAAAACCGCAACCCCTTGAGCTGACTGTACCAGCGAAGCAAATTCTCAATTGCCAGTTTTGTGTAACCATGAAAGTTAAGCGGCTTAATAGGATGTGCCTCGTCCATAGGAAGATATTGCGGTTCACCGTAAACGGCTGCACTTGAGGAAAAGACAAAATATTTCACCTTTGCTGCCGTTGCCGCATTGAGCAGGTTGATGGTTCCGGAAATGTTGTTTTCAGCATATTTTTCGGGCTCTGTCATTGACTCACCTGCAGCTTTCAGAGCCGCCATGTGGATGATCGAATCCACTCCTTTCATGGCAGAAGCTAATTGTTCTGGAAACTGTGTGTCGCCTTTGATAAAAGGAATCCCAGGTAAAAGATTTTCCTGAAGTCCGCTGCTCATGTTATCAAAAACGACAGGAAATTTTCCTGCATCACGCAGTGCTTTTACAACATGCGAGCCAATGTATCCTGCACCTCCAACTACTAAAATTATTTTCTTTTCAGAGTTCATTCCTGTTAATTTATTGCGGATCTTCGACTATTTCATAGAGCACTCCAAAAGGTGCATCCTGATGAGATTTGGGGTGAATAAAAAAGACGGTGGTGCCCCGAGAACCGGGACGTGGGGCATCATCTACAATCTGGAAACCCTGTGCTTTGAGAAAATCAAAAGCAGCCTGAGCGCTTTTTACCCGAAACCCAACATGTGCCAATCCGCCGCGCCCTCCGTTTCGGTCAATTTGTTTTTGTACCGGAGATTCTGCAGAAAGAGGTTCCAGTAGCTGGATCAAATTTGGACTTTCTCCAATTTGAAGCAGAACTTCCCGTACCTGGTCCGTACCGCCCATCTCTTCGCGGTGGAGTTCTCTGAAACCCATCAGTCGGTACATTTTCAGCTGTGCTTCCAGCTCTCCGGCACAGACTGCAATTGCAATGTGATCAACAAATAGAAAGCCTGGCAGTTCTGTTGTGCTGAACTCGGGAAATTCGGAGTTGGGAACTTTGCTAGACGAATTTTTTGTGGGTACTTTCAAATATACCTTCCATCGGTGTTAGAAAGCTGCTCGTAATATTTACCAACACCTTCTTCCAGGGAAATAAATTCCTCCGTATAACCCGCACTACGTAAATTATTCAGTCCGGCCTCCGTGAACTCCTGATATTTACCCCGAAGATCCTCCGGAAAGGGAATAGTTTCAAGTTCACCGCTGCCGTGCAGGCGTTGCAGAGTAGTAGCAATATCCTCAAAACTCCGGGCTTTTCCGGTGCCGGCATTGAAAATACCGCTGGATTTGGATTCGTAAAAATGGAGATTGATTTTCACTGTGTCTGCAACATGAATAAAGTCACGCCGGAAATTTCCGCTACCCTCAAAAAGCTTCATTTTTCCTGTTTCCTGAAGCTGATGAAAAAGATGGAAAGCGACTGATGCCATCCGGCCCTTGTGATTTTCCTGCGGTCCATAAACGTTAAAATAACGCAGTCCCATCACCTGGCTTTCGGCTTTTGGCAGAATGAGCCGGACATAATTATCAAAGGCAAATTTGGAAAAACCATAAACATTCAGCGGGTACTCAGATTCACGTTCCTCTACGAATCCTTTTTCTCCATTGCCGTAAACTGCGGCGCTGGAAGCATAAAGAAAATCAATTTTGTTTTTAAGGCAATGGTTGAGCAGCGTTTTGGAATATTCGTAATTGTTGGACATCATGTATTTGCCGTCCTGCTCTGTTGTAGATGAACAGGCACCCTGATGAAAAATTGCACTGACGTTCTGAAACTTGTTGAGGCTGTTCAAATAATCATCTTTGTCCAGATAATCTGCAATCGACAAGCTGTTCAGGTTGAGGTGCTTTTCCGCGTTACTCAAATTGTCGACTACCAGAATATCTTCTTCTCCGGCATCATTCAGTCCCTTGACAATATTACTACCGATAAATCCGGCTCCGCCCGTAACAACAATCATGTGTTCTCCATTATTAAGTTGATCATGCCGGATGTCGATTTACCTTCTAAAAAGGGAACTATTTCCACCCTGCCTCCATTTTTTGTAACAGTGTCATATCCGACGATTTCTTCTGCGATATAGTCACCTCCCTTTACTAAAACATCCGGAATCACTGTTTCGATTAATCGTGCCGGAGTTTCTTCATCAAAAATCACAACACAGTCGATTGCTTCCAGTGCACTAAGCAAAAACGCACGATCTGCCTGCAGCATGATAGGACGAGTTGGGCCTTTTAATTTCCGGACAGACGTATCAGAATTGAGGCCCAGGATGAAAATGTCACCAAAGTCTGCTGCGGTTTGCAAATACCTGACATGACCTGCATGCAGTAAATCAAAACAGCCGTTGGTAAAAACCAGGCTCCGGCCCTCTTCCCGCCATTTCCGGACTTGCTTTGCAATGGTTTCAAAGGGCCTGATTTTATAATCAGTAAACCCTGTTTTGGATGCAACCTGTTTCATTCTCCCTCAAAATTGACAAGAGAGAAAATTGGGTGATTCAAGCGGTTACGACCATTTAAATCTATTAATTCAATTACAAAGGCATATCCGACAATGACTCCTCCGGCTTGTACGATTAGTCTTGAGCAACCTTCAATCGTACCGCCTGTAGCCAGCAAATCATCAACTATCAAGATTTTGCTTCCTGCTGGAATAGCGTCCTGATGAACTTCCACCCGATCTGTCCCATACTCCAAATCGTATGCAACTCCGTGAGTGGGGCCGGGCAGTTTTCCTGCTTTCCGGATTGGAATAAAGCCCTTTCCCAAACGCAAAGCCAATGGTGCTCCAATGATGAAACCTCGTGCTTCCACACCAGCCACCAGGTCAATCGCTTGGTCCTGGTAATGCTCAACAAAGCGCTCTATAACGTCGTTAAAAGCTTCCGGATCTGAAAGAAGTGTTGTGATGTCCCGGAATTGAATTCCGGGTGCCGGAAAGTCGGGAATCGTACGGATTTTCTGTTTTAAGTCATTCATGCGATTTGCATAAAACGATAAAAATGGTTTTGAAGGGCTTCAGCAAATTCTAACTGCGGAAGACTGATTACATGGATCGTGAAATCGTGCTTGTTACCAGGGACAATTATTTTATCATACACACGTTTGAAAACGAACTAAAAATAACACTCCTGCCCTTGAAGACAATAACGTTAATTCTGAAATATTCCTTGGATAAACTGAGTTTGACTTGCAAGAATGATTAAAATCTAATCTAATTAGAGGTTGATTCATACTACTAATAAGCTGACATTAAAAACTAAAATAAAAACAGGACTCGGATGATTCAGGAATTAAGAGAATATTCAAATAACTTATTTTTCAAACTTCTCATGGGCGTTATTGCCATCACTTTTGTCTTATCGTTTGGAGTAGGCGGTTTTTTTGGTGACCGCAAGGAAGTTGTGGCAATAGTGAACGATCAGGAAATTTTACTCAAGGAATACCGTGAAACTTATGAAAACAGGATGCGTGCTTTCCAGGAACAGTTTGGAGAAAATGCAGAAAAATTTGCAGAACAGCTGAATCTGCGTCAACAAGTTTTTAATCAGCTCATTGACCGGCACCTGCTCCTGACGGATGCAGCTGAACTCAACCTGATGGCAACAGATTTGGAACTTCAGGACTACATCCGCCGGCAGGCGTTTTTCCAAAAAAATGGACAGTTTGATTATGATACTTATGAAACTGTTTTAAGTCAAAACAGGATTGTGCGACATGAATACGAAGGTTCTCTGAGGGCAGACCTTTTACTTGCAAAAAAACAACAGCTGCTTGGTACAGGTCTGGTGATCAGTTCAAGAGAGGTCGAACAAGCTTACCGCATGGACTTTGAGGAAATTGAAGTGGAGTATGTGTTTTTTGATCCACAGATTTTCATCGACAAAACAACAGTAAATCAAGTGGATCTTAGAAGGTACCATCAGGAACATCCGGATGAATTCCAGACTCTGAATCAATTCAAAATTGAGTTTTATACTCTTTCAGCAGATTACTACAAAGATATTGTCAAGGTTCGTGAACGTGAAGTACGCCGTTACTTCAAGAAAAATACTGAGAGTTATGTTACTCCACCGCAAATAAAGGCTCGTCACATTCTTTTGAAACTTCCTCCGGATTCTCCGAAAGAAACACTTACTGAAAAACAGCAGCAGTTGGAAAAACTGCTGACGCAAATCAAGTCTGGAACGTCATTTGAGGAGTTGGCAAGAGAGCATTCTGAAGATGGAACAGCCGCAGATGGTGGTGATTTGGGCTGGTTTAAGCCCGGAGAAATGGTGCCGGCTTTTGAAACCGCTGCTTTTGCCCTGGCTGCAGGAGAAGTGAGTGATATTGTACAGTCTCCATTTGGGTTGCACCTGATTAAAGTCGATGAACTTAAAGAGGAAATTACAAAATCTTTGGACGAAGCACGAGATGAAATAACGGGTATTCTTGCAGAAAGCCGAGCACAAAAACGACTTGATGAAGAACTGGACAGACTTTCAGGACTTGCCGGAGAGTCATTTACTGAGGAAGCCCGGAAATTAAGCAAAGAGGTGCAAATCTCAAAGTGGTTTGACAAATCTCAGGTCATACCCGGACTTGGTTCCGCTTCAGGACTTGTTACAGAGTTACTGAGTCGGAAACCTGGAGAAATGGGTGTCTGGAGACGTAATCCTATTTTGGGACATGTGGTCTACCGTCTCAGTCAAGCAGAAGAACCGGTCACACGTGACTTTGAAGAGGCAAAGGAGGATGTCGAAACTGCAGTACGTCTTGAAAAAGCCAGATCACTGGCCCTTGAAACAGCAAAAACCGCTTTGACTCAAGTTAAGGGAGGTGAGAACATTGAAAGACTTGCAGATAAACTTGGACTAAAAACAGAAACTTTAGCCTTTACCGCAAACACTAGATTCCTGCCTGGAGTGGGTGACAATACAGAATTCCGTAAAGTGGGCTTGCATTTAAATCAAAATCAACTTTTCGGCTTAAGCTTGAATGAAAATCGTGCGGACCTGATTCATTTTAAAAAACGTACTCTTGCAGTAGAAAATGCAGATGAGCAGAAAGACAAAGTCAGGGCACAGCTCCGTCAAAATTTGCAGCAGGCACTGCTCAGTAAGGAACTGAAGCGCTTGCGGGATTCTGCATCGATTGAGGTCATTAATCCGGTGTTCCGCACACCTGGTGCCTGAGGTTTAATTCTCTCCAATTTGATTTTTGTTTACTGTTCATTGATCATAGCAGCTTGATCATTGTTCATCGGTATCTGATCATTGAAAAATGCCTCTCCTTCACTATTCAAACCGCCTGGAATGTCTAATTGTGCCTCTGGCACAAGAGCTGGAAAAACGGGATCCTTTTGATTCGGCAGAGATAGTGGTGCCGAATTTCAGCCTGGAAAAATGGATTTCTCTCAAACTCGCACAATTTCAGGGAATTGCCGCAAACCTGCGTTTTATCACGCTGGAAAAGGCCATCAACGAGGGTCTGCAAAAAAAATTGAGCGGCCGATTTTACGCCCTGCTTAAATCGGAAACCACGCAGTGCCTGCTGCTGGAAGTACTACGTAAAAAGCTAAAAACTTCAGATCCTCTCTGGTTACCGGTTCGCAGTTACATTACACCAAAAACAAAACTAAGTCCGGAAGCAGGAGAACATCGACTATATCAGTTAGCCGGACGCTTAACGCATTTGTTCATGGAATATGAACTTTCCCGAAACGACGAAATTCTAACTCACTGGCTGGCTGGACGAAATGCGTTTGATCAAGGTCCTCTCGGAACAGAAAGCTGGCAGAGGGAACTCTGGAGCGAACTTTTTGGTCCGGAAGGCAAAGTGACTCGTCATAACCGCAGTGCCCGTCAATCAGAATCAGTAGAATTCCAGCCGGAACTTTATACATTACCGCAGCTTTGCCGGCTTTATAGCAGTGAGTCAAAACAGCAGAATTCTATTCTTTATTCTCAATCCTCAAATAATAAACTAAAACCTCTGCATATTTTTGGTGTTTCATATCTTTCCAGCTTTCACCAAAAAGCACTTACTGAACAGCTGGCGAACCTGCGTGATATTCATGTCTATACCCTCAATCCATGTATGGAATTTTGGGAGGATGTGCAGAGTTTTGGAGAATCTAAAGCCGCTGCTCGGCGGTCCCTGGAAGCAGAGCGTCAACGTTTTGAAAAATATGAGGTTTTGTCCGAGACAGAAATTGAAATGGGTGAGTTGTTTCAGGATGAAGAGGATAATCCTTTCTTACAGGCCTGGGGGCGTCCCGGACGTGAAAATATAAAACTGCTGAATCAATGGAGTGCCTGGAGTTTTGAACCATGGTTTGCGGACGCAGATTCATCGGCGGCACAGACTGAAAACTCAGAGAAACCCCAGCAAAGCGTACTCAACCAATTACAGCAGGATATTTTATTCAGGGAACCGCGTCGTGCCGAACCGCTTAATTTGGAGCAGGATGAAAGTTTAGTTGTTCTCGCCTGCGCAAATCCAAGGCGTGAAGTTGAAGCAGTGGCGAGCTTGATTTGGGACTGGATTCGCCGTGATCCAGATTTGCAGCTAAATGAATGTGCGCTCATTGTGCATGATATGGAGCTTTATCAACATGAAATTGAACAAGTATTTGAAAGCATTTACAATTTGCCCTACCACTTGATAGACGGAATCAGTGGAAGCGCAAGCCGTTTGGAGGATGCAGCAAACTCCCTTTTGGGTTTATGCTTCACGGAATACACACGGCGGGATATTTTCAGTTTACTCAACAATCCCTGTTTTCTGCAGAAATTTGACGATACAGTCTCAGCAGGAAAAAATTCATATGGTGAGCCGCTGCAAATCCAGCAATGGCTTCAATGGGCAGATGAGCTAAATGTTTTTTACGGCATCGACAGGAAGTCGCAGGAGGAGCAGGGCTACCTTCATTTAGAACATGACATTTACCACTGGGAACAGGCTTTTCAGCGTTTGACGTTGGGCGAAATGGTGTCTGCAGAAGAAGGAAACGGTATCTTCTCAAATGGCGATCAGCAGATTGTGCCGGTTGATCTAGCCGAAGAATGGAGTGCAGAAGCTGCACGTTTTATGTTGATAGTGCGCTCTTTAATTGCCGATACCAGGGATTTGCCAAAATGGAAAATGTGCGGAAAAGATTGGGGGCGCTACTTGCAGACTCTGCTCAAAACATACCTCAGGCCAATTGAAGAAGCAGATGAAGAAGCATTCCAGAATTTGTTGAGGAATGTGCTTGCATTTCGTGATTTGGATTTAGGAGATGAGAGCGGTCCACGCCAGTTTAGTTTCAGCACTATTTTCGAATTTTTCAAGCAAAAGCAGCAGTCTGCAACTGTGCATCGCGGGCATTATTTAGCAGAAGGAGTCACTGTCTCATCATTTAAGCCAATGCGTCCGATTCCTTTCAAGGCAGTTTTTTTGTTAGGGATGGGCGAGGGGTTGTTTCCAACGCCGTACCGGCGCGACAACCTGGATTTAAGACACATTCCCGTAAACCTGAATCCAGCTGTAGAGGGACAGGCCCTCCGGGAGCGTCGATTAGGTGACGTTTCGGTGACAGAGCGTGACCGTTACATGTTTTTGGAAACGCTGGTTTCTACGAGAAAACATCTTGTCCTGAGTTACGTTTCACGCAACGACCGTACAGATGATGAGCTCAATCCTTCCTCAATCATTCAAACTTTAATCGATGAAATGGACAGTGGATATTTGAAAGCAAAATACGAGATAATCCGACACCCGCTGAAACCGTATTCTCTAGAGTATTTTCCGGAACTATCTGCGGAACAAATAGACTTTGCCGACAATCAAAATCCTGCATCGAAAACCCATTACCCAAATTACGATCCCGCTGCATTTTATCAGGCACGGGCATTCAGGATGAGGGAGTTATTTGATCAGGAGTTTCCCAGTTCCGGATCTTCCGGCGGATTTCAGCGTATTTCTCCGGACTGGCTTTCTCCTGAAGTTATGCTGCCCATAACAGCAGGTGCGTTTCGTATTAAAGCAACAGAATCTGTAGCAGTAAAACAGCTTTCGTCTGTTGCATTTTCCAGGCTGCGAAAATTTCTTGAATCTCCGCTGCAGTCCACTGCCGGTCATTTGCTGGGCCTTGCTGAAGATGAAGAAGATGTAAGTGAAAAAGTTGATGAGCCTCTTGTTTTAGTACGGCTGAGCGAATGGCTACTGCTCCGGAAAGTCTGGAACATGGGCTTGAATGTGCCTGCAAAAGGTTCACAGCAGAAATCACATCCGGAGTGGAAGAAGCTATATCGACTTCAGGCGCAACGCATGGAACTGCAGGGAGAAATGCCTACCGGCATTTTCGGAGAAGCAATGCAGATCCGGCACCTGCGGATTCTTAAAAACTGGCAAAAACAACTCACTGCAGTACTCGAAACTGATTGGAACAGCCTGCAAAAAAATCTTAGCCAGTTTTATTTTGGTGCAGTCAGGAAGGGAAAATTTAATGAAGGACTTACCGGCACAGATAGAATTTTGCCGGCCGTCAATATCCAAAAAGAAAACCCGGAACCGTCTGACAGTGAAAATATGTACTTCAAAATTCAAGGAGAAACGGAATGGTGGTACACAGATGAATCCGGTAACCGGTATGTCATTTACTTCAGTGAGCGCGAAAGTAAAGACAAAGCCTGGCTGCGTCATTTCCTGGATGTGCTGGTTCTTCTTGCAGTAGACATAATCCCGGAAGGCACACAAGTTACGGGATTATGCATTACAGGTGAAGGAAAACGAAAATCCAGAAAAATTCATCTGCCTTCACGACAGCAGGCACAAGATTATCTGGCTAATTTGCTGCAGGAAATGAATACTGAACATGCGGCTGTGTTAATGCCTGTAGAATCTGTACTTGAATTGGCAAAGGAAAACTTGACAGGTGCTGACTACAATTCAAGATTTACAGAATGGATGGACGCCAAACTGAACTCATCCAGTGAAAATATTGGAATAAGTTCCCAATACGGACCAGTTAAATTTTTGACGGACATAGCATATCCGGAAAATCCTCATCAATTGATGAACCGCCGTTTTCAATTGTTTTTTGAAACAGTATTGGTTTGAGTCAAATAACAGATATGGAAAATCATCTCAAAAAAATGCAGGCCTTGCTGGAAGAAGGAACTTCATTTGTATCTGCAACACTGGTTGAGATTAAAGGAAGTACACCACGTGCTCAAGGCGGACGGATGCTGGTTACTGAATCAGGCCTGCATTCCGGTACAATTGGAGGTGGACTGGTTGAGGCAAAGGCATTGGAATTTGCTCAGGATTTATTAGCAGAAACCAATCCCGCAGAGCAAACAAAATTTATTGAATGGAACCTCAATCGTGATGCAGGTATGAGTTGCGGCGGTTCAGTCAAACTCTTTTTTGAGCGATTCCATGCTAATCCCTGGGAAATAATTATTTTTGGGGCCGGTCATGTTGCTCAGGCCCTGATACCGCTGCTGCTGACTCTTGAGTGTAAACTGACTTGCCTTGACACCAGGAATGAGTGGTTGAGCAAATTACCTGAAACTCCAAAACTAAAAAAACTTTGTGTAGAATCACTTCCGGAAAGTGTTGAAGAAACCTCCGAAAAAGCTTTCGTTCTGATAATGACACAGGGTCACAGAAGTGATTTTTACGTTTCACAACGATTTCTTGCACGGAAAGAATTACCGTTTTTAGGAGTGATCGGCAGCCGTTCCAAGGCAGCTACTTTGAAACGGGAACTCAAAAAAGAGGGCCTCAGCGAGGAACAAACTAAGCGTCTTGTTTGTCCTATCGGTTTTTCACTCGGAGGAAATCATCCACAGGAAATTGCCATCAGTATCACCGCCCAACTGCTTTATGAGCGGGACAAACTTTTCGGAAAAACACATCTTCGTAACCCAGTACCTGAAAAATTATGAACCAACTGAACCTTAGTCTTCCCGACTGGATTAATTCTTTTTTAAATGAATATCCAAAAATAATTCCTGATCCAGAAAAACAAATGCGCTTCGTCCTTGCCTTGACAGAGCGTAACATACGTGAGGAAACAGGCGGACCATTTGGTTCTGCTGTTTTTGAACGGGATTCCGGAAAACTTGTTTCGGTTGGAGTCAACGTAGTTGTCCGGCAAAACTGCTCTGCTGCGCATGCAGAAATGATGGCGCTGATGCTGGCGCAAAAAGAGTTGGGACACTTTGATTTGGGTGCGGACGGTTTTCCAGGACACCGCCTGGTAACAAGTGGGAAAATGTGTGCAATGTGCCTGGGGAATGTCTGCTGGTCAGGAGTCAGTGAGGTGTTGTCATCTGCAGAACCGGAAGACGTGGAAAAGATTGCCGGTTTTGATGAAGGTCCTACCCCCCCGGATTATAACGCGCAGCTTGAACGAAGGGGAATTAAAATTGTGCCTGAATTACTGCGCAGTGAAGGCAGAGCTGTTTTACAGCTTTATGTTGATCTTGGCGGTAAGGTTTATAACGCAAGACACAGTCAGCAATCAAGTTTGACGTAGCTCTTCCACAATCTGAAAAAATTCGTGAATTATACGGGAATCTCGACGTTCACGCAGACAAACCACATGTGCATTAGTGTGTACATCTGCGTTTTCAAAACTTAATTTTCGTAAGTTAGGATGCGGCATAAACTCCAGATTCGAGACCACTCCGATTCCCAATCCCCTGGCCACGGCCATCCAGACTGCTTCCCTGCTGCCGATTTCCATTACCGGACGAATCGTGACCCCAGTCTGCTTCAATGCTTTTTCAAAAGCGCGACGTGTTGTAGAACCAGGTTCACGTAATATAACATCCTGACCTTCCAGCTCTTCGATCCGGAGAGTCTCCCGACTTGCCCAGGGGTGTCCTGAATGTACAAAAACAACCAGGGGTTCCTGACAAAACGGAACTGCTAAAATTCTGGAATCGGTTTCTGTTTGTGAAAGTACTGCAACATCTACTTCAAAATTTAACAGGTTTTCTAAAATATCTTCTGAATTTCGAACTGTGACCGTGATTTTCAAATATGGAAACCGTTCATGAAAAACAGCCAGCATTTCCGTCAAATGATAAGGTCCAACGGCTCCAACCCTGAGATGACCGCTCTGAAATCCTCCTGCAGTCTGAAGTACATCCTGGGCTTCTCTTTCCAATATTTCCATGCGTTGAGTGACAGCATAGAGTTCCATTCCTGTTTCAGTCAACTCAACTCTGCGGCCGCGGCGGTGGAACAGCTCAACTCCATAATAATCTTCCAATGCCCGCACCTGCCCGGTTATGGTGGGTTGTCCCACATGGAGTACTTTAGAGGCGGCAGTAAAACCTCCTGAACCCGCAACTGCATGAAAAGAACGAAGTTGGGTATAGCTGACTTGTAAAAACAGCGAACCTTGAGTTTCAAGAGACGCTGTTTCCTGTTCAGAAGGTTTTACCATTTTATAAGGACAAATTCTTTTTAAGGACGCTCACCTCTGGAGAGGCGCAGGTTAATGTCATCAACAACATCCACCAATTGGTCAAAAGTATCAATAACATAGTGTGCACCAGCTTTTTGCAGGATATCCCTCGTTTTAATCAGCCTGCGTTGGATTTCTTCTTCAGGAAGCGAACCCGCCTCTTCGAGTGTATCCATGTCCATGTAGTTGCTGTAACGAGCGATACCTACTCCCCAACAGCCGGCTTCAAGCGCTTCACCGACACCAGAAACGGTATCGTCAACCTTAACCACCGACTGAATTGGGTGAACATTCATCAGATCGAGATTTCGATAAACCATAAACGGCTTGGGTCTGGCGCCATTAATCACTTCGTCTCCTGCCACGGATGCATCTGGAGTGTACCCCTGTTTTTTCGCATCCTCTTCAAGGATGTCTACCATGCTTCTTACAAAACCTGTAGAACTCCCAATTTTGATACCTTCTTTTTGAAATTTTTGAGTCACCTCTGCGACGTGGGGAAGGAGGGTGGTATACTTCCTGAGACAGGCGAGCTGCATTGGGACAAAATCCTTAAACATATCATCCACATCACTCTGATCCGGATACTTACCGTATACCGTTTTCCAGCGCTCACGAATTTCCGGAACCTTGGTCAACTCAAGGATGTGAAGGTCCTTTCGCAGCCCCATCGGCCCTCTTGCTTCCGCCATGCTGATTTCAACATTATATTTCTTAAAAACATCTACAAACACCACGGCCGGGGCAAGTACGTATTCATCTGCAGTGGTGCCGCTCCAGTCCAGTACCAGCCCTTTGACTTTTCCGCGGTAGCCACGGGTGTAAACGTAATTTGATTGAATGCTCATTTTGATCTCCTTTTTGTGAGTGAAAAAATATTTTCCGGAAACTCCGGATACAGTAGAAAAGATTTATTTTAACAACAATATCAATATCTGTATAATATCAATATTGTATCTTATCTATTGATTTAAACAATAGTAAGTAATTTTCCTTCAAAAATAGTAAGCTTCCTGAAAAATAATATTTTACTATAATATCATTAGGATAAAAACCCAATGGAATCAAATGCAAGTGGTTTTCCTGAAAAAT
>OFKC01000045.1_pt1 | contig 14449 bp, 9 predicted proteins | sample 1540411 | NCBI WGS metagenome assembly OFKC01 (sample SAMEA104347395, study PRJEB22522) | marine metagenome | biome: marine biome; feature: marine water body; material: seawater | collected 2015-09-01T00:00:00Z | depth 229 m
AAAATAGATTAGCTATGTTTGGCAAGAAAAAAAATGAAATTCTTGTTGACCATAGGCTGGCTTATTGCGTCTCCTTGACTACCAGGAGGCATGGAGTATATATAAAACGTGAAGAGGTAGAAAAAAAATTCCCAGAAGGCGATCCTCCAAAAACCACCAGAGAATTAAATTCTTTTCTTGCTGATAAAAAACTTGAAGCAAGTACAATTAATATTTCAATAGATGATTTTAAGGACAAGAATTTTGTCTTTCCCTGCGCTGTTCCATTAATGAATGGTGAGTCAATAATAGCTTTAAGTGTACTAAAGAAAGAAGATGATTATTTTATTAAGTATCTTGACCCTTTAGACCCTCAGGCTAGGCAACAGGAAGTTGGAATAAATGAATTTGAGAAACTTTGGAAAAATATTGTTATTTCAGTAAATGCACTGAGAGGTATTGAAAGTAAAGAAAGACCTTTTGATGTAAAATGGTTCCTTCCTGAATTATGGAAATGCAGATATATGCTTCTTTGTGCTTTCATAATTTCTATCCTACTGAATATATTATCATTTACACCTATAATTTTCATACAGATATCGTTAGATAAAGTAGTAGGATATAAAGCTGTTTCTACTTTATATGTACTGACAGCAGGAGTTGTTGTTGCATTATTATTTAATGCAATAGTGGGTTTCATCCGTGATTACATTTTCAACTATATAGGAGATATTCTTGAATCAAGAATAGCAACTGATATCTTCGATAAATTGCTTGGTTTACCCTTGATACAAGTTCAAGGAGATAACATAAATAAATTCAATGGCTCAATGCAATCAATTACAGCATTGAGGAATACTGTGGTAATGAGAGTGTTTAAGACAGTTTTCGATTTGACTGCAGTTCTCGTTTTTGTCCCAGTTATGTTTGCATATAATTTCCTTATGGGAATAATAGTGCTTGGATTTTCACTATTGATGGGTTTTAACAAAATCATTTTTAACAATATTGCAGGTAAATCACCAGAAATTCTTAGTGAAGTAGAAAACAGTAAAAACAGCCTGATTCGCGAAACCCTTCATGGAATGACAATGCTCAAGGAGTTTGAAGAAGAAGAATCAGAGAGGAAAAATTGGCGAAAATCTGCTGCTGCTTCAATTATGCTAAGATCAAAGAAAAATCAGGTAAACAGCACATCTACTGAGATTAATGGCTTCCTTCAACAAGCTATGACAATTGCAATTATCTTTACTGGAGTACAATTAGTTTTTTCTGGAGACTTGTCTGCCGGTTCAATCATTGCGATTAATATGGTTGCTGGAAAATTAACCTCACCGATTATTGCAGCGATCACTTTATTTGGTGATAGGAATCAGCTATTTGTCCTTATATCTCATATAGGTGACATTTGGAATAAGGGGAAAGAACAAATGGGAGCAGGTGTTCACTCAGCCATAAGTGGAAAATATACTTTTGATAATATTTCAATGAATTTTGGAGATGTAAGAGCATTAAATAAATTATCTTTTGAACTAACACCCAAATCCAAAGTCGGCGTAGTAGGTCCTACTGGGGCGGGCAAAAGTACATTGTTAAATATGATTGCAGGAACATATCGTCCTACAGAAGGAAGAATGGATATAGATGGAGTAGGAATAAATCAATATGATTTATCATATTACCGTTCGCAGGTAATGCTTTTGGATAAAAACCCCATTTTTTTTAAAGGTACAATTGAAGACAATATGTCCCGGGTGACACACAACATTGGTAAAAATGAACTTGCACATATTTTTGCTTTAACAGGATTTGATGAACACCTTCTAAAACTGCCTGAAGGTATTCATACAGAAATTGATGAAACCGCCAGCCAATTGGCTGGTGGAGCTGCAAGTCTGCTTGCACTTTCAAGGGCTTTGCTTGCAAATCCTAAGGTACTGCTTCTGGATGAGTTTGCGGATTCACTGGATATTGATACCAGAATTAAATTACAGGATAACTTTTCTACTATTGCAAGTGACAGAACTATAGTTGATGCTCAAAATGTAATAAGTCATGAATTAGATTCTATTTCAAATTATGATAAAATTATTGTATTAGATCGTGGAAAAGTAGTTGGACAAGGTAAGCATGAGAACTTAATTAATACGTGCGAAACTTATAGGCTAATGTTGGAAAAAGAAAAAAAATTAAGCGAAATTGGTGAATCAGAAACTGAAGTAACAAAGAAAATATCTGACATAGATAAAGATAACTTTTAGTTTTGAAAAAAATACTTAAATGGCTGTAGCAACAAACACACTGAAACCTCAATTATTAAAACTCAAAAAGGGAGAATACGTCTTTGAAGAAGGAGATGAAGCAATATTTGCTTATGTTCTCACTGAAGGTGAAATTGAGATTGTTCAGACTACTAAAGGAGAACAACATGTTCTTGGAAAGGTTGAAAAAGGGACTGTTTTTGGAGAAATGGCAATAATTGATGGTTTCCCAAGAAGTGCATCCGCGCGTGCTGCCGCCGATTGTAAAGTGCAAGAAGTCGGGCATAAAGAATTTATTAATTATATATCAAAAAAACCAGATGCTGCATTCTCAATTATGACAAGACTATCTGGTTTTGTTAGGTCTGCCGATAAACAAACAAGCAAAAGCCTTTTATTTGCTTCTAAAACTGAAACTAATGAGGAAGTAAATGATCAACAGAATGATAAAACTGACATCGTTGCTGTTCATAATTTTGAAGACACAGAATCTATTTATTCAAGGCCCCCCTCAAAACCAGTAATCATTACAGCGGTCGGTTTACTTATATTCACTTTGTGCATGGTTCTATGGTCCTCTTTTTCTTTTGTTGATAAAACAGTTTCTGCTCGCGGTAAATTCACTAATACTGCACCTAATATTGAAATTCAATCTACTGGTAGTTCAATTATTGAGGAATTAAATTTGGAACGAGGTCAATTCATAAACAAAGGAGAAACAGTTGCAATACTTGATGGAACCGTTGTGAATGCCAATCTCAAAATTACCAGAGACAAAATAAATGCTGTAAAAAATAAAATTTTACGCCTGGAACTTCAGAAAAATTCCATTTTAAAAAAATCATTAAATAAGGGTTCATCTGGGCAACTAGACCTCATCAATGAAGAAATTCTCAATAAAAACTTTGATGAATTAATGATTAAGATGAAAACATTTTCTTCTGATCTTTTACGATTAGAATCAGAAATTGTTTCAATGTCAGCAGATAAAGAATTAATACGTGACCAGCTGGATATAAAAATTAAAATTGAAGAAGGGAAAAAGAAATTATTTGAGAAAAATGTTGGCTCTTTAATGGACACATTAAGTTCTACTGATCAAAGAATTTCTGTGAAACGTCAATTATTGTCAACAACCGGAAGTATCGAAAAACTCAAATCACAAAAAACATCAATTGTTGACCAGAGATCCTCTTATTTGACCGGAGAATTAGTGGGAATAGCACAAGAGCTTTCTTCTTTTAATGATCAATTACTTCAATTAAACGAGGAATTGATTAAAAATGAATTAGAGAGAAGCAATTTATTTGTTAAATCTCCAGTTGACGGTGTAGTATTAAATTTGCCTACAGTAACTGTTGGATCTCTTATAAATAAAGGGGACCCAATAGTAACATTAGTTAGATCCGGGTTACCTCTTGTTTTAGAGATTGATGTAGATCCAAAAGATGCCAGTGATTTGTATAATGGGAATCCTGTTTCCGTCAAAATTGATGCACTACCATTTCAACAGTTTGGAGACCTGGCAGGAACCTTAATCTATATTTCAGATGATACTGTAGAAGAATCCCTTTCGGGCGAACCCGGAGCTTATTACCGTGGCCGGGTTAATGTTGCAGATTCTGAACTTATGGGATTACCAGGAGAATTCGATTTAACTCCTGGTATGCTTGCATCTGCAGATTTAAAGGTAGGTAAAAGGAGATTGATTACTTATTTTACAAATCCTATTTTAAAATCTCTTTCAAGTGCTATGCGTGAACCGGATTAATACTTTTTATGCCGTGTTTTCATGAATAATCTCCAGCCTTCATCTATCCCAGCAACTAAGGACAAGATTTGCGGCAGCCCCACTTTAATTCCACGTCAGCGCTACACCTTCGCCTGGATGACAACGTAGAAGAATAGAAATCAGGGTCAGTTTTCCCCGAATGTGCTATGCAAGTTATTTGTTTATTGAAGAATTTGACTCATGTTTAGCATTGGAAGCAGAACAGCAAGGGCGATAAAACCTACTGCTCCACCCAGGATCAAAATCAAGACTGGTTGTAAAAGTGAGGTTAGGGCCTCAAGCAATGTGTTTACTTCTTCCTGCATCCGGACTGCCACTTTTTCCAGCAGCTCGTCCACTCGTGCTGCCTCCTCACCAATTGATACCACATGTCGTACGTATTCAGGGAAATAATCAATCCGGGCCATTGCAGCAGAAAGAGGTATCCCTTTGTTGTTCACATCAATAATAAGTTGATCAAGCTTGCTTATAAATAGTCGATTGACGACAACGTGCCTGGAAATTTCAAGAGAAGTTTTTAGATCAACTCCGCTTTTCAGCAATGTTCCAAGTGTCTGGCAGTAGCGGGCAACCATGACCTTAATCCGCAAACGGCTCAGCAGAGGTAGTTTCATTTCAAGCTGATCTCGTAATTCACAACCACGTTTACTGCGTAAAAACGTTGTTAATCCGACTGAAATTGCAGCAACTGCCAGCAACAGCAAAAACCAGTGATTCACTACAAAATCACTGACGCCCATTAAAATTCGGGTTGGTAAAGGCAGTGCGGCAGCCTGACTTTCAAAAATGCGGGTGATTTTAGGCACAATCGTTGTTACCATGAAAATTACCACAGCCAAACCAAAAACCATCATGAAGGCCGGATAAATTAGGGCCCCCTTGATTTTGGAACGCAGACGCTCCTGTTCTTCATAATAGTCTGCGAGGCGGCTCATGATAGTGCCGAGATTTCCTGCATTTTCTCCTGAACGTACCATGCTGACATACATGGCAGGAAAAACTTGCGGATGCATTCCCATTGCTCCAGCCAGGGATCCGCCTTCTATCACCCGCCCACGGATATCGGAAAGAATACTTTGAAATCCGGAATCCTCAGTTTGTGGAATGATCAATTGAAAAGCCTTGTCATAAGGGATGGTTGCATCCAGCAAAACCTCCAACTGACGTGTGAATTGTGTGAGAACTTTACTAGATATACCTTTCTGAAAAGAAAAATGTGGAAGTTTAAATTTCCCGCTTTTGTTAACTCCGGAGATTTTTACACTAGTAAAACGGCTGGTCCGGATTTCTTTAGGGAATAGATCTTTGCTCCGCAAAAATTGCCGCACTTCAGACTCAGAAGCGGCGTCTTTAGTACCCTTGTGCAAAGTGCCTTTACCATCAAAGGCCTGGTAGTTGTATATCGGCATTTCCTTTATTTCTTTAAAAAAGCTCAAAAGAATAATGGCCAAGTTTATCCTTGTAAAGAGCCAAATTCCAATAGAGCAGCTGCAATATTTGATAGTTTATTGCTTTTGTTGCCAAATCTTAAAAAAGGCTGAAAAAGACTTCCTTTTCATCAAACTCAGTCCCCATAGTTTTTGTGAGGACACCTTTTTTTTCATCAAAATCTTTGGAAGTAACCCCAAATGAACGTAACTCTTCAGGAATGGAATCTGCCATAACAAACTTGATAGTTGGGGTTTTCGTTAAACAGTTGACGCTTTGCAGTTCTGACCGTAAACTGGAGACTGCAGATCACTTTGATTATACACTAGGAGTTGAATATGGCAATGGACTATCCTCCATTGAGAAGTGTACCCGGATTTTCATGGCTGGGAATAAACCTGGGCCTTAAGGATCAAACACTAGATTTTGGAGTAATTGCATCAGAATGCAAATGTACTGCAGCAGGTGTATTTACACGAAATAATTTTCCGGGTGCACCTGTCACAGTGGGTCGTGAGAATATACAGAACGGACAGTTGCAGGCCATTGTTGTCAATTCAAAAATTGCAAATGTTGCCACAGGACAAACAGGAATTGAGGATGCCAGAAAAATGTGTCGCTGGACCGGAGAAGCTCTGGGAATTGATGCTGAGCTGGTCTTGCCCTCTTCAACCGGTGTAATTGGACGACGGTTGCCCGTCAAAAAAATTCATGAAGGTTGTAAAATAATTCCTGAAAATCTTGGTTCATCCCCAGAATATATAGATAATTTTGCCCGTGCAATCATGACGACTGATACACACCCAAAGTGGTGTTCTGCTTCTATAGAAAATTCAACTTTGCTCGGAGTTGCAAAAGGTGCTGGTATGATTGAACCTAACATGGCAACAATGCTCAGTTTTTTTGTAACTGATGCCAAACTAAGTTCTGATCAACTTCAAACAATTCTTCGGAGCGTTGTTAATCAGTCCTTCAACCGCATTTCAATTGATTCTGATACCTCAACAAGTGACACAGTAATCATTCTTGCCAATGGGCTGGCTGGTCCAGTTGATGCTGAAAAATTTGAAAAAACCCTCAGAAACAGTTCCATACAATTAGCTAAAGAAATTGCTCGAGATGGAGAAGGATCAACAAAACTGATTGAACTCACCGTTTCAGGCGCTGAATCTCAGCAAATGGCTTTGCAAATCTCTAAATCAATCATCAACTCACCGTTGGTAAAAACTGCAATCCACGGAGCCGACCCAAACTGGGGTCGTTTTGTAATGGCCGTCGGAAAGGTTTTTGAGTATCCTGTCCCTTTATCTGATTTGTCAATCCACTTTGGAACAGGCAATCAAGTTCTAACTGTGAATGCGGAAAGCCTGAATGCAGATACAGTTAATTTAGATGCTATTTCAAAATTACTCCAAAATCAGGAAGTATTTTTAGAAGTCGTTGTTGGTAATGGAAAGTTCTTTGAAACAGTTTGGGGTTGTGACCTGACTAAGGACTATATTGAAGAGAATGCCTTTTACACAACATAAAACAGAGTGAGTCTTGAAAGAAAAAGGGAGAAGTCTACTTGAGATATTGTGAGTACATTGAAATATTTTCTGTAAGTCTTAAAGATTCAAACATAAATGTGGTATAACAATTTTAAAATCAAAAATCTGAAATCAAGAATATGAAAACAGGCATATTATTGATAAACCTGGGTACACCAGACTCTCCTAGTACACAAGACGTCCGTATTTATTTGCGTGAACTTCTCTCTTGTAAACGAGTAATTGATATTAACCCCGTCGCTCGCTGGTTTGTACTGAACTTGTTAATCCTTCCCTTTAGACCTAAGAAGTCTGCTAAAGCTTATAAAAAAATCTGGATGGATGAAGGCTCACCTCTTCTGGTATTTAGTGAAAAATTAAAAACCGCCTTACTCGAGGAATTTGCAGAAAAAGATATTCCTATAGAGTTAGGTATGCAATGCAGAAAACCTTCCTTAAAAACTGCAATTGGGAAGCTTCGCGGACAAAATTGTGACCAGATAATAGTTTTACCATTGTATCCTCAATATGCGTCCAGTTCCTACGGTGCAGCTATCGAAGATCTATACAAAGTCATATTAAATGACTGGAACATGCCCTATCTTCGGATCATTCCACCATTTTTTTCAGACTCACGTTTTATTGATGCGTGGGCAAAAATTGGATTACCTTATATTGAAAAAAAACCTGATCATGTACTGTTTAGTTTTCATGGCCTACCATTAAGGCATTTGAAGAAAAGTGATTACACTGGTAAATGGTGTCAGAACGACTATTCCTGTTGTAAGGAGTTAATTGATGAGAATCGCAATTGCTATAGTGCACAGTGCTTTCAGACAGCAAAATTGTTAGCCAAAAGTTTAAAAATTGAAGAAGAAAATTGGTCGGTAAGTTTTCAATCTCGCTTAGGTCGCGATGAGTGGATCAAACCATATACTGATCCATACCTGAAGGAACTTGCCGAAAAAGGCATGAAGCGTGTTGTTGTTTTCTGTCCTTCATTTGTAGCAGATTGCTTGGAAACAATAGAGGAAATTGGTATTAGTTCCGCAGAACATTTCAAAGAATACGGAGGAGAGGAGTTAATACTTGTACCTTCGCTTAACAACCATCCTGAATGGGTTCGGGCCCTGACTTCGATTATCCGGCAAAAGTTAGCCGTATAAAATACGGCCTAACTATTTTTGTCTCAGCAAATAAACTTTGGCACTCATACCCGCTCTTAATTTGAGACCGGGATTAGCAGCTTTGACATACAGAGGGAAACGCCCTGTTTCCGGATCCGCTGTCCAGGAGATGCGCTCAATGATTCCTGAAAATTCTATGTCACGATAACCTGGTGTGGTAAAAACAACAGCCTGACCCTCACTAATCATCGGCAAATCTCCCTCTCCTAATTGAATCTTGATTTCAACCTGTTTGATGTCGATGATTTGAAAAAGAACTGCGCCTGCGGTTATCACTTCTCCTTCCTGGAATGATTTCGCAGTAATTATGCCGCCAATTTTTGCTTTGATCAGAGTGTCTTCAAGAGCATCTTCACTAAGTTCTACGTCATGCCTAGAACGCTCTACTGCTATAAGCGCATTCTCCACACTAATTTCGGAACCCTTTATATTTTCTCTGGAACGTTCAAGACTCAGAATGGTATTGTCCACATTTAGTATGGCACCCTCTAATCCAAGTATAGTATTTTTTAATGCAATTTCTCCTCGGAGGTACTGCAGCTGCAGTACTTCCAATTGCGAACGAGTAGACGAACCTTGTTCGAATAAAGTCTCTTCATCTTTCAGCCGACGTAGAATGTCTTTCAAATTTGCCTCCAAATCTTTGACATTGTTCCTGCTTACTTCAAGTTGATTCTTGCGGTCTTTTACATTATTTTCATCTACCTTTATCTGCACGTTCGCCAGTTTCAATTGACGTTTGCTATCAATTACATTGTTTTCATTAACTTTGTGCTGCAGAATGGTTAATTCCAGTTGCCGTTTCTGTGTATCATTATTGAGAGTCAGCAAAAGCTGGTTTTTGGGGACATGCTGATTTTCTTTAACATGAAGAACTTCTACTCTTCCTCCCACACTGGGTTGTACCTTCAAAATTATTGCAGGCTCGATTATTCCTGTTAAAGAAATTGGTGTTTTGAATGATCCTGAAAGCTCAGCACCATGGGATGTTGCCAAGCTGAAAAACGGCCAAATTATGAAAACACCAATAATTATTTTGCAGTTCTTTAAATAGTTATACATAGTAATACCTTTTTTGCTGATTTAGTCATTGATCTACTGTGAAAGATGAGCGGATTTCTCATCATTCATGTTTCTGGTCTCTACTCGTCTAAAAGGGTTTAATAATTGTGGCAAATCCATCACTTCTGGTTCAGCTCATATTTTTCATTAAACTCTCCGGTTAAAGCAAGTAATTCAACCCGGATTTTTTCTTGACGAATCCTGAAGAGAATTTCTTGCTGCTGTGCTTCCACCACATCTTGTTGAAACTGGGAAATAAGATAACTCGTACTTTTTCCCAACTTGAAGCGCTCAATTTCGTTGCGCAACTGATCTTTAGAAAGTTTACTTACTGCGGCAACTGTCAGTTTTTCCTTTTCGGTTAATCTCAAGGAACGCAAAAGCGAATGTAAACTGGACTCAAGTTGAGATTTTCTGTCCTTGATCTGCAAAGTTAATTTTTCCTGATCAAGACGTTTGCGCTGGATATTTTCAACAGTAGCCTGATCGCCTAACGGGACTTTCCATGATAGAGTTGCACTCATTCCGTGGAGCTTGCTTTTGCTGAAATCTGCAGTACTGCCAAAAAAACCTTTGCTGTAACCATTTAAAATATATGACAAACTCAAATCCATATTAGTATTTTGTTTGTTCAGCTCCTGTTCCAACTGATACCCATTTTGCTCCAAAGATGCCTGAGTCAAACCAATTTGCGAGTCGTTTGCATAGATTTTTTCCAACAGCACTGAAACGTTTCTTGGAACTGCAGATTGAGTTTTGGGTTTGTCTGAAGGAAAAAGTCCAACAGGCAAATTTTTCAAATTGAGTGCAGCACGAACTTGATCTTCTATGCGCAAGGCATCCAAACGTGAAGAGAGTAAACTTTGCCGATTACGCATCAGTTGTGTTTCTGTAGACCGGACTTCAGTTGAATTCAGGACCCCTGCTTCCAGTCTGGCCTGATTGTCGCGTAAAAGTTTTTCAGAAAGTTCTACTGCTTTCTTTTTAACCTCAATTGTCTCTAATAATCCAACCAGGTCCCAATAAATTGAAGCAACCTGTTTAAGCAGGGACAATTCAGTTTGCTTTGAATTCAACTGGCCTCTTGTAACACCAATTTCTGCCAGTCGTACAGGTAATTCGTTGAATTCAGTACCAGAGTCCTGAAAAAATGGAATAGAAACTGAGCTTGTTAAACTTGAAGTGCTAAACGCATCTCCAGTAGTTCCAGTTGTAACCTCACCTCCCATTTCAAGACGAGAGAGAACTGTGGATTTATTGTTTTTTTCAGCATAAGTCAGGCCATAAGTCAGCCCGCTATCTGTTTTCAGGCTGTAGCCCGAAGAAAAAGACAAACTGCTGGTACTGCTTCCGGATAGTTGAGAGGTGAATGACGGATTATTAGAGTAACCAAAACTTGTTGTCAAGCTGGGTGTGTTTCTTTCTTGTGCTGCAGTGACTGCATGAAGTGCCTCTTGATTGCCAAGTGATGATATTTGCATCAAAATACTTCGATCTATTGCCAGCTGCAAAACCAATTTGAGGGGTACTTCTGCCATTTCACGGCCGTCAACCGTTTTCAAGTTTACTTGTTCAAGTAACTTTGCAGTTTCCTCTGTATAAGAAGTTTGGTCTTGAGCCTGAGCAAAATCCATCCAGACGAAGCAAAACAAGGTTAAAAGAATTTGTGTTTTTATTAAATTTTTCAAAGACAACTTTTGTTGTAAGAGTAAAACAGAATTACAGGAAGTAAACAATACAGCTTAAAGCATAAACCAGTTTAGCTAAATTTAAAGCTTAAATCATTTCTGCAGTGTAACGATTTGTATCCACTGAGTCATCTTTCCAACTAAAAAACACTAAATCATGCGGCAGGAATCATTCTGCATTATTATTGATTTAATTACAAGTATCATGCTACCCTAGGAACTTTATATTTTGAAAATCAATTAACAGCTTTTAAGTATTAAAAAAATAGTTTTGAGTAATATATAAGTACAAGAAAAGTATTGTTGAACAATTAATGATAAAAAAACTTGACTGACTTTAAATCCAAAACTGAGGCGGAGTGGAAAGAGCAACTGACTCCTGAACAATTCGAAATCTGTAGAAAAAAAGGTACAGAACGACCTTTCAGCGGAGAGTATGTGGAGACTAAAACCAGGGGCACATACCATTGTTTGTGTTGTGGCAATGCCTTGTTTCTGTCGGAAACAAAATTCGATTCCGGAAGCGGCTGGCCGAGTTTTACGGATGTACTTGGTGATGACAATGTGAGTACACAGGAAGACCAGAGTCTGTCCATGCAGAGAACAGAAGTAGTTTGCAGGCAGTGTGACGCACATTTAGGACATGTTTTTGAAGATGGTCCTGCACCAACAGGTTTACGTTATTGTATTAATTCTGTTTCGATTGTGCTGGAAGAAGACAAGTAATCTTGATTGGGGAGTCTTTTTCTGTCAAGCTACTGATTGACTGAATTATTTTTGAAAGGTCCAGACACAGATGAAAATTTGTTCCGATGTAGATGGAGTAATCCTGGATTACATTCGAGGTTTTATTGAATTCACGCAAAGAGAAAAAATTTCCTACACCCATGATCCGGAACTTTTTGGTGTCATCCGGAATTTCCCTGACAACTTTGAAGTGCGTGATCAATTTCACGCTGGAGATTCATTGCGAAATTTAAAGTATTTTGACGGCTCGCTGGAAATATTGAATTTGTTGGCAAGCCGCCACGAATTGCATCTTGTGACTGCTTTGGAACCGGAACAAACTCAAAAACGTGCGGAAAATTTGAAATCTGTGAATTACACAACTTTGCAGTGTGTTGGTGATTTGCGCAAAGAGCAAATTATTGTCGGGGAAATTCAGCCTGATGTAATGATTGAAGACCGTCCGGAATTGATAGAATCTTTTTGTCGCGCCGGACTTTATGTGATTTACCCTGACTGGCACCCCTACACAAAGGGGATGGACCGTTATGCCACCCCATTCTCTCATTGGCAGGAAGTTCCGGATTTGCTGAAAAAAGCTTCGTAGACAAACCAATTTTTTATCTGATTCTTCCACTAAAATAGCTTTAATGTCACAAAAATATTCGATTTATTTTGCAGGCGATTTGTTTAATCATAAGGACTTAATCGGGAATCTACTGCTGTCTGAGGCTATCGAAAAGAATTCCGCAGGGCGTTTTGTATGCGTCGTTCCGCAGCATCTGGAACAAAGTACGAACCGCTCCATTGACATCCGCAATAATGATTTGAGAGAGGTAGTAAAAGCAGATTTGATCCTGCTAAATTTTGACGGCACTGAGCTTGATTCTGGAACGGTAATTGAGTTTTTATTTGCCAAGGCACTCGACATACCAGCCGTTATTTTGCGCTCGGATTTCCGTTCAGCGGGCGATCAGGAGCGTGGTGATCCCTGGAATTTGATGTGTTCCGGATACCCCCGTACAAGAACAATAAAACTGAATTCAATGTCCTGGTATCAGGAGGCATGGGGAAAAGGCGGCGGAACTTCAGCTATTCTGGAACGTTTCTATAATAAATTGTCAAAATTAATCAATTCAGAATTTGACCTGGTTCTCAAAGAAGCCTCTGTTGTTGACAATAAACAAATGCTGCAGAATGTTTATCACTGGGCATTACGTTTCCCAGGGAATGGATTCTCTGATTTATTTAGTGAGGATGAACTCAAAACCTTACTGGAAGCCAAACAAAAAAAGGGCTCTGTTTTATAACTTAAATCGTGAATTATGAATTCACGAAAGATACTTATATTTTTGACTGCGATATGTCATCTCGACCGAAGGGGGAGATCTGAGAAAATGCTGAAATTTTATAAGACTCCTCATATACATTCGGGATGACACAATAAAACTTGTGACTGTCTAGCAACTTAATCAAAACATTTTAATGCAATTTGAACCTGTAATTGGTTTAGAAATTCACGTTCAGCTGGCCACTGCATCCAAAATATTTTGTTGTTGTTCCACAGAATTCGGTAATCCGCCAAATTCAAACACTTGTCCGGTTTGTCTGGGTCTGCCAGGTGCCCTGCCTGTTCTGAACAGTCAGGTTCCTGAATTTGCAGCACAGCTGGGACTTGCGTTGAATTGTGATATTCGGCTGGATTCTCAGTTTGCCAGAAAAAATTACTTCTACCCGGATCTGCCTAAAGCCTATCAGATTTCCCAGTTTGACCGACCGATTTGCGAAAACGGATGGTTGGAAATTGAAACTGAATCCAGAGGCAAAAGACGTATTGGTATTACCCGTATTCACATGGAAGAGGATGCAGGGAAACTGGTTCATGCAGAGGGCAGCACTGAAAGTTTGGTTGATTTGAACCGTGCTGGAGTGCCTTTGGTGGAAATTGTGAGTGAACCGGACGTACGTTCTGCAGAAGAAGCCAAAGCCTATATGGAAAAAATCCATGCAATTGCCACCACAATTGGTGTTACTGATGGAGACATGGAAAAAGGACATTTACGTTGTGACGCAAATGTGTCACTGCGTCCAGTAGGGCAGGAAGAATTTGGGACACGTACAGAAACTAAGAATCTAAATTCTTTCCGCTTCGTTCAACAGGCCGTGGTTTACGAAATTGGACGTCAGCGTGAAGAAATTTTAGATGGGAAACAAATTGTGCAGGAAACTCGACTCTGGAATACCGGCCGTAAAGTCACCTTCAGTATGCGTTCCAAAGAAGAAGCTGATGAATACCGCTATTTCCCGGATCCGGATTTGCCGCTGGTACACCTTGCTCCGGAACTGATTGAAACTTTCCGCAAAAATCTTCCAGAACTTCCTGATGCAAAAAGGCGGCGTTTTATGGAAGAACACGGACTAAGTGAATATGATGCGGAAGTGCTTTCTGCAGACAGGAAAATGTCTGAATATTTTGAAAAAGTTTTGACATATGGAGCAGCACCAAAACTTGCCTGTAACTGGATCATCGGTGATTTGACACGTGTGATGAATGAATCCGGAAAATCACTCAAGGAAATTGATTTGTCTCCGGAACATTTAGCAGCTTTGACAAAAATCATCGATAGCAGTGAAATCAGCAACAAGATTGCAAAAACTGTTTTTGAGGAAATGCTTGCTTCAGCAAGGACTCCAGAGGAAATTATTGAAGAAAAAGGCTTGAAGCAAGTTTCTGATTCAGGAGAACTGGGTCGGATTATAGACAAACTGCTTACGGCAAATCCGGCACAGGTAGAAC
>OFKC01000048.1_pt1 | contig 13669 bp, 11 predicted proteins | sample 1540411 | NCBI WGS metagenome assembly OFKC01 (sample SAMEA104347395, study PRJEB22522) | marine metagenome | biome: marine biome; feature: marine water body; material: seawater | collected 2015-09-01T00:00:00Z | depth 229 m
TTGTTGTACCATTCCTGCAGAGTTGGTAGAACTTTGGAATTGGTTTTGTTTTGAAAAAGGTGCGCTTGGTACTGAAACTTTGCAAGAATCTTCACTGGAGTCTAGACTCAAGATTTTCTACCCAAAAAAACCAGACGGTGGTGCACAAAAATTATTTGAATGTTTCCAAAGGGAAATGAATGCAAAGCTTGAAATTAGAATTCACGAAGAAGGTAGCCATCCGGTTGAAAATTGGCAGGCAAACTGGCGCGAACATTTTCATCCTGTAAAGGTTGGACAATCACTGATCATTCTTCCATCATGGAAAAGCGGAATAGAACTTTCCGGAAGACATCCGGTGTGGATTGACCCAGGTCAAGGTTTTGGAACTGGGCATCATCTTTCGACGGCTCTGGCATTGGAAATGCTGGAGCAATTTCTTTTGGAAACGGATACTTTGCCGGAAAGCATGCTTGATCTTGGAACTGGTTCCGGAATCCTTGCTATTGCAGCCTGCCGTCTGGGGATCAAGAAAGTTACAGGTTTGGATATTGAAGCTGAAGCAGTAGCGGAAGTTGAACGTAACTGCGAACTGAATGGTCTGTCAGGAAGAATCATTGGCCACGTCGGCCAACCTTCCTTTCTGAAAACACCAGCACCTCTTGTAATCAGTAATATGCTTCTGTCTGAATTGTTGGATATACGTCTGGATCTAATTAGGCTGACAAGTCCAGGTGGAACTTTGATCTGCAGCGGATTATTTGGAAAACAAGAAGAAGAATTAAGAACCTCTTTAACGGAAATGGGTTTTGTCTATCGTGCTTCGTTGGAGCGGGAAAACTGGAATTCGATTCAGTTTCAACGTTTTGGTAAAGAAAGCTGATGTGATAAAATATATGCGGCAATCCGGCCTAATTGTCTGTTGTTTGTTTATTTCTCTGTTGGTCTTGTCGAACTCATTTGCATTAGGGAAAAAACCCAGTTCGAAAGATCTCCCATGGGCGTAAGCTGAAATTCTGATCCTCTCAAAGCATCCTTACTGGCTGCACCTGCTTCATTATCCGTCCCACTCTCCAATGGTTGGTTTATGGCGCAGTGAAATTCAAAACCCCTCTTTCTTTCTAGATCCGGATGGCAATGTAAATCCGGCTGCAGAACTAAGGAAGACACTGGAAGCGCTGTTTTCTCCAGTAGAAAGTATTCCGATTTTAATGTGTGACTGAGACTTTTTCATATCGGGCAACATCAATAGATGTTTGACTCTTTGCCTGCAGGTCAACTAAAATAAAGTGATATTTATTAACAAAATTCAATTAGTAAAAGTTCATCCTGTTAAGATGCTCATGACAAAAGAATCAATTGAACGTGCACTCACTGCATCATTGACCTTGATGCTCGGATTGGCAACGTTGGACCTTGCTTTATACATCTGGGCCGGAACTGCAGTTTTAACTGTTGTAGCTCATGCAATGTCACTGTGGCTTGTGCTGCGTCACCGTTTGATTTTTGACCTGGTCAAACTTCTTGAAACGGGTGCTCTTTTTTTTGATTTGTACCTGATCAACCAGTACGGATACGCCGTTGCCTCTCCGGTTGCAACTCTTTTTGCCATTATTCACATCTCGCTGAATAAAGAATATCATCTGAATAAATTAAAAAGAGATCTGGATAAGGTGCTTGCATCAAAACAACAAGATGTAGAAGATGACGAAAAGTGAAAAATAAAATCAAGGTACAAAAATAAACAGAAACAGCTTCACTGAAAAATTAATTTTGATGAAAATTTCTGAAACAACAACAATCGGTTTTTCTTCTGCAGGGCATACGCTTTGTCACTTACTCACCTTGCTTTTTCCAACGGTACTTCTTGCCCTGGAAGTGGAATTTGGGTTAAGCTTCAAGGAGTTGGCTACATTGGCGGTTCCGGGTGCCTTCCTTTTTGGAGCAGGTGCGTTACCGGCAGGTTGGCTTGGTGATAGATGGAGAAAAACCACCCTGCTGGAAATATATTTTTACGGCACCGGAGCTATGTCAATTCTAACCGGATTTGCCCAAACACCTTTGATGCTTGCCGTGGGTCTGACCGGTATCGGAATATTTGCATCAATCTATCATCCTGTAGGTATGTCCTGGCTGGTTTCCAGAACATCCAAAACCGGAACTGCTCTGGGATTTAATGGACTGTTTGGCAGTATTGGTTTTTTTTTGGCTCCTCTGGTTGCAGGAACATTAACCGGGTTATGGAGTTGGCGGACAGCGTTTTTCGTACCCGGGATTGTCTGTTTGGTTGTGGGGTTTCTCTTCAGCATTTCGTTGAGGACTATTCTGAAAGATGAAGAAACGCCTATGCAGAAAATAGTATCCGGATCCAGCTCACCAAATAGTATCTGGATGACTTTTGGTTTAATGGCAGTAGCCTTGTTTTTCTCCGGTATGTTTCATCAGATTATACAGTTTTCACTTCCCAAAGATTTTGATCTCAGGGTTCTCTTTACATCAGGTTCCTTGTTGGGTACAGGATCGATGGTGGCTCTGGTTTATGCAGCCGGAGCAGTTGGTCAACTGCTGTGCGGACGCATGGCGGATCGTTTCTCAGAGCGTCAACTTTATTTAACTTTGTTTTTAATCACAGTTCCGCTTGTTGCTCTGGCCAGTCAGCTCACCGAAATACCGCTGGTTTTGATCATGATGCTCGTTGTTTTTTTGAGCGCCGGAGCACTACCTGTGGAAAATACTTTGCTTGTCCGCTATGTTCCAAGTCACAGGCATGGTCTGTTTTTCGGTATGAAATTTTTGCTGGGTTTTGGATTTGCTGCCTCAGGAATTTATTTGTCGGGATGGATTTTTGATCTCACCGGAAGTTTTGTCTGGCTTTACGGACTACTGGTTTTACTGGCAAGCAGTGTAGCAGCCATTGCTTTTTTCCTTCCCGGACAACGTGTCCTCCAACCAGCCTGAGCTACATCTCCAACAATTTTCAAAAATTTTGAATCTCTTATCAAACGGCAAAAAACTGGAATCAATCTGGTATGGTCCACCTCCGGAAGAAGCCCCGACGCTGTTATTTCTTCATGAAGGGCTAGGCTGTGTTTCAATGTGGCGGAACTTTCCTGAAAAACTGTCCCAACAAACCGGATGCGGTGCCATGGTATACAGCAGGCTTGGTTACGGTAATTCGGATGCGTGTGAACTTCCTCGTTCCTTAAATTTTATGCATCCGGAGGGATTGGAAGTACTTCCGGAAATTATAGTGCAATGTAAAATCAACAAATGCATTTTAGTGGGTCACTCAGATGGAGCTTCGATTGCTTTAATTTATGCAGGAGAAAACTCTACCGAATCTTTACTTGGAATAGTTACAGAGGCACCACACGTTTTTTGTGAACAGCTCACGATTCGTTCCATCGAAAAAGTGGGTGAGCAGTTTCGCTCCGGAAATCTCCGGGAACTTCTCAAAAAACATCATGGAAGTAATATCGACTGTGCTTTCAAAGGCTGGTTGGACGTCTGGCTTCATCCAGGTTTTGCAGAATGGAACATCGAATCGTGTTTACCGAAAATTATGGTTCCGCAATTAGTCATCCAGGGTAACGACGACGAATACGGAACCTCTGCCCAGGTCGAGGCGATTGTCCGTCAATCCGGAAGTATAGTAGAAACACGCTTTCTGGACAACTGTGGTCATTCTCCGCATCGGGATCAGGAAACACAAACTTTGGAATTCATGACCCAATTCGTCCAGAACTTGCTTGATAGATAGAAAACACCGGAAACTTGTTTGCCAATTCACTTGCGTTTTTTCAGCACAGGCTTTAGCTTTAGCAGATAAATATTAGTTCCAGACTGCTCAAATAGAAAATAATTATCCAGCACATTCAATTAATTCAGCTGATTTCCAAACTATGCCTACCGTACTTCTGCTAAATGGTCCAAACCTTAATTTACTGGGAACTCGTGAACCGGAAATATACGGTTCAATGAATTTAAGTGGAATTGAAGAACAAGTTTCAGCCGTACTTCATGAACACAAAATCGAATGTGAAACCTTCCAGTCAAATTCAGAAGGAGAACTTATTGACTGGCTTCATCAGCACAAGAATGCAGATTTTTTGCTTTTGAATCCGGGAGCACTGACCCACACCAGTATTGGGCTGCGGGATGCCGTGCTGGGTATAGAAATGCCATTTCTAGAAATCCACCTTTCCAACGTTCATCAACGGGAGGAATTTCGGCATCACTCTTTTTTTTCAGACATCGCAGTTGGGTCATTGGTTGGGCTTGGAGTTAAAGGATATTTGCTGGCGGCCCAATTTGCCGTAGATTTTATTGAGCAGAAAGGAACATCTGCAGGCAACAGATGATCCTATTATTCACCATCCGGCCTTCCCGATTTTACTGCCTGTTATGAGAATTTCCTCAACCACCATATTTTTATCATTCAACGTTTTTCTTGCCGGAGTTGCCTCTTACATGGGAGGCTCACTTCTGAGTACGTGGCTACAGAAGGAGGTCTTGTCGATATCCGTTTCACTTCCAGAATCTTACCAGATTCAAACAGAGAAGCTACCCACAGATTCAGGTAAATCCATAAAATCTTTTGAAGTAATTTTGGAGCGCAATATTTTTAATGCTCAAAAAACGGAAATAGAATTACCACCCCTGCTTCCGGAACCAGAAATAATAGCTCCGGAAACTACAGATGGAGAAGCAGTCGAACATACCCGATTGGCTATAGCACTTGCAGGAACAATGATCTATGGGGCTAAAAGCTCCTTTGCATTCATTAGCAAGAAAGACAGTCTGCACAAATATGTCATATATGGAATTGGTGAATGTTTTGATGCAAAGACAATTCTGCGTGAAAAAGAATGTGGTTCTGAGAGTGTAAAAGTACTTGATATCAGGGATCGCTGGGTTTTGATTCTTCACAAGGAGACAAAACAGGCCCTTTGGATGGTAAGTACAGTTGCATTAGAAGAAGAAGGGTCTGCAGCAGTTCAACCAAAGAATGTTCAAACTAAAACTAAAGCGACGCAAAAAACTACTGCCCTTGTGGTTCCACCAAAAGAAAAAGCTGTTACTAAAAATTCTGCTTTACCGTCAATTCCGTCTGAAGGTGAAAATACTTTTCATTTTCAGCGGGTCTGGGTAGATGAACAACTCGAAAATTTTGGGCAGCTGCTGAATGACGCCAGAATTGTTCCTACAATGAAAGATGAAAAACCTTATTTCATGTTTCAGTACATCAAAGAACAAAGTATTTACGAAAAATTGGGATTGAAACCAAACGATATCATTTTAGAAATTAACGGCTTTCTGGTGGACACAGTAGGCAAGGCGCTCAGGTTACTGGAAGTGCTTCAATCTGAAAGGGAAATCTCACTAAAGGTTGAACGGGAAGGGGAACCTGTGCAATTTCATTACTACATTGATTGAGCCTCAGGGCTGAAAATAGCACACTATAAAGCGCATTTTGCAGAATGCAGTTCAAATGGCACAAAACAGGTTTGATCGAATTGATTTTTTTACTGGCTGCGCTGATTTGGATTTCCTTCCGTTACCAGGACACACTTAATTTGCTTCACCCGGAATGGATTATTCTGGGTCTTGGCCTTGGTTTTTTATGGTGTCTGCGTCATAAATTATATCTTCCACTCTTTTTGCTTCTTTTGATCGCAGGTACCTTGCTGCACCAATGGTTTGTTGTACTTCCAAACAGCCTGAAATGGCTGCAGGAAGAGATTTCTGCAGAAGAAGCAATTATGCTGAATGGAAGGATTCAGGAGCGCATAGTTGAAAATGACACCATCCGTCTGCAACTGAATTCAGTTGATGTCATCAAAGGTGAACAAAAACAATGGTTACCGGAAGCAATCTTGAGCTTTCCGGAAACCAGCCGCAGAATTTCAAGTTTTTATCGTGGACGTAAGCTGCAGGTAATTGGCAGGTTGGATCATGTCAGCATAAAAAAAAATCGTCTTAATTTAGCTTTTTCAGAATTTCGGTATCGTAACGCAATTTCTCCGCAAAACAAGCTCTCCCGTAAACGAAACAGTTGGGTAAGGCAATTGACAGACAGGGCCGAATATCATCTTTCCAATCAGGCTCTTGCACTTTATTTACCGCTGACTTTAGCCAAGCGTTCATACGATTCACGTTCCACCGCAAAGATTTTTCAGGAAACCGGAATGGCACACCTCCTGGCTATCAGTGGACTGCATATCGGCTTAATCTACGGAATTATACTAGGACTTGTTCGCTGGCTCGGACGCCTGTCAAACCGATTTTTGGAACATCCCCGTTTTTATGGTATAACCCACCTGATTTCTCTGACAGGTATTTGGCTCTATCTGTTGTTAATTGGCATGCCCACTCCGGCATTCCGTGCGGTTTGTATGCTGAGCTTACTGGTTGCCGGTCGATTACTCGGTCAAGTTCATCACCCTTTGTATGCCCTTTTTGCCACAGCATTCTTTTTTATTTTCCTTAATACAGCAGTTATTTACGAAGTCTCATTTCAGCTCTCATTCATTGCCGTTTTTTCCATATTATGGTTCCTGCCTCTTTATCCACATCCTCACGAAAATGATATATTTTGGAAACGGATATTTAAATACGGCTTGATCAGTTTTGCCATTACAAGCGCAGTCATGCTCGGCACCTGGCCTGTGGTGGCAAGTATTTTTGGACGTATTTCACTGGAAACATTCTGGCTAAATCTGATCATGGTGCCGCTTCTTGGTCTATTTGTTTTGCCTTGCTGCCTGCTGACTTTGGTGGTGAGCGCATTGTCTTTGGGTAATCCTCCATTCGGAATTTTGGAAAACGGTATATTTTCGCTGACTGAGCTTGTTGTAGAGGTTTGGTTTGCAGTTCTGCAAAACCTGCATCGCTGGGGTGACTGGGCATCGTTTCCGCTTACTTTAGACTGGGGACCACCTCAATTTATTCTGTATTACGCAATCATTTTGGGCTTTGGGAAATTGCTGACAGACCGATTCCGTAAAATTAGCTAATAACTCTGTAAATCATTGTAACGCAAGTAACTTGTGCGAAATAATTTCCAGGCTATGAATCTAAATTAAATAGAAAAGTTTCTGTATGAATGAGTTACCAAAAACTATGAAAGGGGTCTGGCTAACTGGTCATGGTGAACTAGATAAGCTGGATGTCCGCAGTGATATTCCAGTGCCTAAACCAACAGCTAATGATGTTCTCATTCGAGTTGGGGCTGCCGCAGTAAACAACACAGATATCAATACACGAACTGCATGGTATTCAAAAGGCGATGTGACGAGTAAGGATGCAAGTTGGGCTGGCAAAGCCATTGAATTTCCCTGTGTTCAGGGTATTGATGTATGCGGACATATTGTGGCGGTTGGTGAAAATGTCAGTAAAAATAGAATTGGTGAGAGAGTCCTGGTTGAGCCTTGCTTAAGAGAAGTAAAAGGTAAGGCTTTGTCTAAGCCCTGTTTTTTGGGATCTGAGTGCGATGGGGGGTTCGCTGAATTTGTTGCAGTCGCTTCACGGCATGCTTATCAAGTAAAGAGTACATTGAGCGATGTTGAGCTTGCCTCATTCCCTTGCTCCTCTTCCACTGCGGAAAATATGCTAACTAAATCCAAAGTCTTATCAGGCGATTTGGTGCTGGTAACGGGAGCATCGGGTGGAGTCGGCTCTGCGGCAGTTCAACTAATAAAGGCCAGAGGTGCGGATGTTATTGCTGTTACCAGCGACTCAAAATCGCAAGACCTGATTACGCTTGGTGCCACAAAGACGCTTAATCGTGATCAGAGCCTGGTTGAGGCATTAGGTTCAAACAGTGTCGATGTAGTAATTGATCTTGTTGGTGGAAAAAGCTGGCCAGCGCTTCTTGAAATTCTAAGGCCTGGAGGGCGTTACGCAGTTTCTGGTGCAATTGCTGGTGCTTTTGTCGAACTGGATCTTAGAACGCTTTACCTGAAGGACTTAAGTTTTTTGGGTTGCACAGTTTTAGAGTCAAATGTTTTTACTAATCTCATAGACCATATTGAAAGTGGAAATATTAAGCCGATTGTGGCTCATACTTTTCCTTTGGAAGATATTGTTAAAGCTCAAGAGTTGTTTTTGCTGAAAAAACATATTGGAAAAATCGTATTAACTATTAATACTTAGTGACAGTGGAAAATTCATGAAGCAATGTTTGTAACCGCATAACAATCTCATACACCCTGACAGCAAAAAGCTTATTTCGTTTCTTGCTTTGTTTTTTGCTGCTGGTGAGCCTGGTAATTGAACATGTAAATGTGCATGTTCAGGATTTATTTGTAATATTCATTGCAAATTATTAGACTTATGTATTTAGTGCATTTTCATCTTAACCCACAAATTTAGTATCAAAAAAGGAGGCTGCCATGCCAATGAAATATTACGAGCAAATCAAGAATCAGGAAATTCCGCCGATGGACACCGGTGACGTTCCGGCATTCCTGGTTGATATTGTTATTTCGGAAGATACCGAAAAACCGATCACCAGCGGCTTGTTTCGTTTGGAAAAAGGGGAATCGCTGACCTATACTTACACCTACCATGAGATGAAATTGATAGTTGATGGAACGTTGATTATTGAAGATGAAACTGGTCAAAAAAAGACAGGCAAGGTTGGCGATCTGTTTTACTTCAACAAAGGCACAACCGTCACATTTACTACTCCAGATTATGGCATTGGTTTCTTTGTTGGTCAACGCGGGGAAGGTGAGGCATAACGAAAGCAACATGGGACGCATGTGGTTGGCCACACTCAACTTTTACTAAGTTTTCCAGGAATCAAGCAGTTTCCTGGCAGCGGTGGTGGGCAGCATTTTTCCGGATTCCACGGCTTGTTCCAGTTCCAGAATTTGTTTTTGAATTTCTGGATGATTACGGAAACTCTTCAGTAAACCTTCTTCCACAAGTGACCACATCCATTTTCCTGTTTGAGTCTGACGCTGCACTTCCCACTCTCCGGAACTCTGGAGTGCATTCCGGAAACTTTTAACAGTTTCCCAAATTTTGTCCATTCCCTGTTTTTCTAAGGCACTGCAGCGCAAAATCTGCGGAGTCCAGGTAGTTTTTGTAGATGGCAGCAAATGCAGCGCTTTACGGTATTCCGCCTGAGCTGTTTTAGCCAGAGATTCCTGTTTTCCATCAGACTTGTTGACCACTACCAAATCAGCCAGTTCCAGCACTCCCTTTTTAATACCCTGCAATTCGTCTCCGGCATTGGGCAGCATCAGGAGCAAAAACAAATCCACCATCGAGGCCACCATAGTTTCAGATTGTCCGACGCCGATGGTTTCTACAATAACAACATCGTAACCTGCCGCTTCGCAAACCAACATCGTTTCGCGGGTTTTTCTGGCAACTCCTCCCATAATTCCGGAAGAAGGTGAAGGCCGAATAAACGCATCCGGATGTTGTGCAAGTTCATTCATGCGTGTTTTGTCACCCATGATGCTTCCGCCTGTAAGTTGGCTGCTCGGATCGACAGCAAGTACGGCAATACGATGTCCCTGCTCGATTAAAAACAGTCCAAATGCTTCAATGAAAGTGCTTTTTCCGACACCCGGAACTCCGGTGATTCCGATGCGCAAAGCCTGTCCTGCATGTGGCAAAAGCGATTCGAGCAATTCCTGTCCCTGTTCAAACGATTCCGGACGAGTGCTTTCCAGCAAAGTAATGGCTTTAGCGATGGCGCGACGGTTGCCTTGAAGAATCTGCTCCTGTGCGGAAACGCTGTTTCGAACCATTATTTTTTTGGATTTAAATGATTTCAGAATTTTTTACTGATGGCCGTCAGCACTTCACGCGCGGCTCCGGGGATTGGGGTTCCGGGTCCAAAAATACAGGCAACTCCGAGGTCCTTCAAAAAAGCATAATCATGTGGCGGAATCACGCCTCCCGCAACAACGACAATGTCTTCTGAATTTTCTTTTAGCAGGACTTTCATCAAAAGTTCAATCAGAGTTTTGTGACCGGCGGCCTGAGAAGAAATACCAATCACGTGCACATCGTTTTCAATGGCCTGTTTGACCACCTCTTCCGGAGTTTGAAAAAGTGGAGCAATATCCACATCAAAACCTAAATCAGCAAAAGCGGTTGCAATTACTTTTGCCCCCCTGTCGTGACCGTCCTGTCCCATTTTAGCCACCATTATTCTGGGACGCCGCCCCGCGTTTTTTGCAAAGAGATTGATTTCTTCACGGACAGAAGATATTTCTTTTTGATCAGAAAATGCGTTAGCATATACTCCGGAAATTGATTGGATGGGTGCGTTGTAGCGTCCCCATATTTTTTCCATCGCAGCAGAAACTTCTCCGACAGTCGCACGGACTCGCATTGCTTCAATTGAAAGCGCCAGTAAATTCCCTTTTCCAGTTTCCGCGGCATTACTGATTGCGTTTAAAGCGGATTCAACTTTTTCCGAATTACGGTTTTTCCGAATTGTATTTAGTCGCCGAATTTGTGCTTTGCGGACTGCATTGTTGTCAATTTCGCGGACTTCCACCGGTTCCGGATTTTCTGCCTGATATTTATTGGTGCCTACAATCACTTCTTCACCCTGGTCAATCAGGGCTTGCCTGCGTGCTGCTGCAGCTTCGATGCGCTGCTTGGGCATTCCTGATTCAACCGCTTTTGTCATGCCTCCAAGTTTTTCAATTTCATCGATTAGTTTTGTTGATTCCTCAATCAGTGATCCAGTCAGTGATTCCATAAAATAAGATCCTCCAAATGGGTCAACAACGTGCGGAATTCCTGCTTCTTCCTGTAAAATTAGTTGAGTGTTACGGGCAACCCGTGCAGATGTTTCAGTAGGTAGACCAAGTGCTTCGTCAAAGGCGTTTGTGTGTAGTGACTGCGTTCCACCAAGTGTTGCAGCAAGAGCTTCGATTGTTGTACGGACGATATTGTTAAACGGATCCTGCTCCGTCAGGCTCCATCCTGATGTTTGGCAATGTGTACGTAGCATTGATGACTGAGCTTGTTTTGGCTTAAACTGTTGAATCAGGTTGGCCCATAGAAATCTTGCTGCCCGTAATTTGGCGATTTCCATAAAAAAGTTCATGCCGATGCCAAAAAAGAATGAGAGTCGAGGTGCAAAACTGTCAATCACCATTCCCCGATTAAGAGCTGTGCGTACGTATTCCAAACCGTTTCCAAGTGAAAACGCCAATTCCTGTACCGCAGTCGCACCTGCCTCCTGGATATGGTAACCGCTGATGCTGACTGAATTATAACGCGGCATGTGTTCGCTAGTGTGTTCAATGATGTCACCTACAATACGCATTGATGCAGCGGGTGGATAAATGTATGTGTTGCGTACCATGAATTCTTTGAGGATGTCGTTTTGGATGGTTCCGCTGAGCTGTTCCTGTTTCACACCTTGCTCTTCTGCCGCAACTACGTAAGCCGCCAAAATTGGTAAAACGGCGCCATTCATGGTCATTGAAACAGACATTTGATCAAGTGGAATTTGATCAAATAAAATCTTCATATCTTCAACTGAATCTATAGCCACCCCTGCTTTTCCCACATCTCCTACAACTCGCTTATGATCAGAATCATATCCGCGATGGGTAGCCAAGTCAAAAGCGACGCTTAATCCTTTTTGTCCGTTCGCCAAATTTTTTCGGTAAAAAGCATTTGACTCTTCTGCAGTCGAAAAGCCGGCATATTGCCGGATTGTCCATGGACGGCCGGAGTACATTGTGGAGCGAGTTCCACGAGTGAATGGAGAAAAACCGGATAGTGTTTCTGTGTAACCCAGTTTTTCTAAATCCTCAGCAGTATAAAGTGGTTTTATTTCAATTCCTTCTGCAGTTTTCCAATGAATTGAAGAAGACGCTTTACCATTCAATTCACTTGAGGCTTGTTTTTCCCAGTCTTTCAGTGAAGGTGAGGAAGGCGTTTTTGACTTTGACATAGATTTTTTTAGCTAATAAAACTGGACACAAAAAACTGACTACTCTTCTTATTTTACACAACCAATGGCAGCCATCATTGCCTGTGTTGAATTATCTGCTTGTTCAATGACCTTTGTATTGTCACCAGAAAGCGAAATTGCCTTCTTAATTTCTGTAAGGTTAAGAGCCAGGTCACTGAGATAATCTGTCAAAGATTCAAGAGGGTCACAAACAGTTTCAAAAATAGAAGGAGGCAGTGCTTCTCCTTTATTCAAAGCTGCCAATGCTACTATTAAAGCACTTTCATCATCATCATCATTCAATGCATCGACCGCATTTTTAATTCGGGCGCACATCATTCCATTCCTTTCTGCATCCCAGATATGACCGTCGCTTGGTATGAGTACAGATGTGTTGTCTGCAACATTATCAACAGGAGCACATAGCTGCGCATTGCCTACCCGAGTTGGAAATTTGGTTTTACTGGTTGTCTCATTGTCAAAAATCATGATCTGATTTAACTGCATCGCAAATGATATTGCAAAAGTGTTAAGCAAAATTTCATCTGCATCAAGAGGGTCACTGCTATTATCTCCCAGATAATCTTGCAATTCGGCGGAAGCGCTATCAAGGTTAGTTCTTGATTCCGAAATTTTTTCTGCACGTGTATCATTATCTGGTATTACTGCTCTGCTCAGCTGAAGAAAATTTAAAATAGAAGCTCCAGTATTATCATCTTTGCCTAAAGTACTTCCTGTAGGATCGGTGAGGGCAGTCGTAGACGTTCCCGACGATTTTAGCAAATTAATGATATCATATCCGGCTATGCCCATGTAAGCAGATGCTTTATCTTTTCTTGAAGTACAAACTGATAATGCTTTATCGTAATTTCTGGCGTCGATAGCACTGTCACAGGCCCCGGTGTCCGATTCTTTAACCAAATCACCACAGGCTGTGAGAACAGTTATAACTCCTAAAACTAAAATCAAAAAAAGAATGAGCTTTATAGAATTAAATATTTTCAGTGCTTGAATTTCCATCGCTAAAATCCAAAGTTTATTTGGAAGACCTTTCGTTTGTCAGGCCTATCTCCAATTTTGTCGCCAGTTTCCGTCTTGTAAACTGCATATTGAATGTTGAGAAAACGAAAAAATATGAAGGGATTGAACTCAAATCCATAGGTAAAATATCCCTGATTGAATCCGGCACGAACCGCAAATGTGCTTGCTCCTGAATCAATTGGAAAAAACCCAAATTCAGTTCCAATGTGGAGACGCTTCCAGATGCAATCAGTGCCTTTATTTGACTGGCAATAGGTGTCATCTGCATGTTTCATTGTCAGGTCACGGAGATCAATCGCATATAGCATTCGTACAGGCCCCCAGGAAGGTTGCCAGGAAAGTCCTGTGCTCAATTCCGGGTTTTGATCAGACGGGTTGGTTTCATTATCGGAACGATTGAATTTGAGACCGCCAATGTTGTTCGCCGTCATGCCCCAAATCATTTTCATGGCAGAAGCGGTTTCAAGACGTCTTTGAAAACCGAAATTGAAAGTTTGGGCACGTCTAAGGTTATTCAGTTCGCATTTCCCGTAAATAGTTTCGAGGTCAGTATTAGTAAGAATCGTACCGATAGTGGTAGTTCTCAACGGAATATCACAGCGTTCAACAGACTCGACTCCAGCGCCAACCAGCCAGCGACCGCGCGCCACCGGCATGCCAAATCCGAGGTTAGTGAAACTGTCCAGGCGAAAGCCAAAATCAATTTCA
>OFKC01000053.1_pt1 | contig 13371 bp, 2 predicted proteins | sample 1540411 | NCBI WGS metagenome assembly OFKC01 (sample SAMEA104347395, study PRJEB22522) | marine metagenome | biome: marine biome; feature: marine water body; material: seawater | collected 2015-09-01T00:00:00Z | depth 229 m
GGATGTACAGGCCGTCCCAGTTGCTGAATCACACGCTCACAAGCTGTCGGTTCGCCTGCAATCACGACTTCTTCCGGCGTGTTGATCAAAATCAGATAAACATGTGCTTCGTTTTCAACTTCCTGCTGTACAATTTGTGGAGAAAGCTGGAGAGAATAACATCCCCAAAGTGGTTTTTGTCTAAATTCATCAGGTCCCAAATCCCAGGCTTCACGTACTGCATTCATGGGTCCGGCCAACCTTTCTTCAAAAAGATTGGATCTATTCAGAATGTCGCTCATATTTGACATGCTTTCCCACACTCCAAGTCCATACAGCATAGAAATTTCGCCCATGCTGTAACCGAACGCTATGTCCGGTTCAAGACCAAAGCCTTTGCGCATAACATGTGTATTCAACACTGCAGAGCTGACCCCGCTTTCAAACATTGCAATAGGAGTGTGGATAAAATCTTTCTGCAACTCCGTTACTTCCGCATCAGTCAAGCGTTCCAAGGTTCGCGGATACAGCCGCCGTTCCTGGAGAAGTTCCCCCAAATAATTGCTTCCCCGCCGTTTATCTGCGGGGCCGGTCTGATTCAGGTACTGTTCATCCAACTCGTGTAGACCCGGAAACATTTGAAACAAAGAACGTCCACAATCGACATACGCACTAAAACCTCCCGGATAAGTGAAAGCAACCTTCCCCTCCTGCGACAAAGGTGATGCAGTAAAATAACTGCCACGTGGAGAATTCCAATCACCGCTGCCGGTAAAAGAAGTTTCAATTCCGGATTTTGCTGCATCGATTTCTTTTTGCAGTTCATCACGACTAGAGCCGATCAGTACTGCCGCAAATTTTTCTTCATTATTATTTGAACGCACATAATATTGGTAAGCAAGAGATGCCGGTTCTTTGCCGGAAAGCAAATCTTTTTCTAATTCAAGCAACCCTTTGCTGATTGCGGATTTTTCCTGCCCTGTCACAAGAAACAAATTCAAGTCGCCAGATTCGGCAACTTTAATTGTTTGACGTAATTCGGGTGATGCTTCCGAAAGTATCAGATGTGAACAAATATTGTCTATGCCCAAACTGCTGACGGCTGCATGTCTTTGTTTAATTCCCGATTGGATCAGCCATGGACGAGATTCCACCGGAACATAAAACTGTTTTGCGGACTGCAGTTCTGTTTTGGGTGACTTCCACTCAGGAACTCCGGGAATGAAACGATGGTGCAGGCAAAGCGCAGCCTTAATCAAACTTGCCATTCCGGATGCTGCAAAAGTATGCCCCACATTTGACTTGATGCTTCCCAAAGCACAACCTGCGTCAACTTTAGCATAAGCTTGAGCCAACCCGCTCATTTCTGCGGAATCTTCAACAGTGTTTCCGCTGCCGAAAACTTCCAGCATTCCAATCTCACCAGCGGAGACATTTGCCTCTGTTAAAGCCTGATTTGCGGCGTTTTCAACCGATTCTGGAGTTAAACCAGTTGAGAAAGCTATTGAATCAACTGTTGCAAAAATTTGTTCATCATCCTTTTTTGCTGATTCTACACTTTTTAAAATAACCGTCCCGGCCCCTTCTCCGATCAACCAGCCGTTGGAATTCTTGTCAAAACTTAGCGTAGCCTCGCTGGAATTCAGGGGTAAATTTCTTTGACGCAACAAAACTTGTTCCGGACTACCCGCAAGATCAACAGCTGTTACGACTACTGCATCAACATTATCTTCAAGCAACAAGATTTGCGCAACTTCGAGTGCTCTCAGGACTGAGTTTTCTTCAGCTGAAATTGTCATTGCAGGACCAGAAAAATCCCAGAGTGATGATATCCTGGTTGCCATTATGTTGCCGATAAAACTCGTAAAGCGGTTAATTGGCACTTCCTCCAGCAAACTGTTCCTGGACAAATTGATCAAATCTTTTCGTTCCTCGTCACTCAAAACAATTCCTGATGCTTGCAAGCTGTCTTGAATTTGTGTAGAAAGATTAACCCGTCCCCTGAACCGGTGAATTTCAAGTTCAGTTTCCATGGCTACCAGTACCGCAACATTTTGACCTTCTCCTAATTTTGTTTTTTTAATTGCCCGGTCTGTCACTTCCAGCGTCAATAATTGTTGAGGTATCAAACGTTCTTTTGGGTTGGGCTGCAATTTGAAACGCAGAAAATCCATTTCAAATGATTCAAGCCATGCACCCTGAGGATGATTCTTTAATTCCAGATGCTGCTCAAAACCTTTCCAGCGCTCCGGCGGAAGAGAACGGAAGTGCTGCTTGTTGTCATATATCGTTTGATAAAATTCATGCAATCCTTTGCATCCGCCAAAAATTGCTTCCATACCGACAATTGCCATGATCTGTGAATTTTGAGTTTTTGGAAAATCAATTCGCTTAGAAGCCTTAACTCCTGACTCAAAAATAAGGTGGGCATTTGTTCCTCCAAAACCAAAAGCACTCACTGCAGCCCTGCGATCCTTTCGGTTGTATGGCCACACTGTGGTTTTTTGGACGATTTGTTTTTCAGAAACACCTCCATTTTTGGAAGTCATTGCAGCTTTAACACCCCTGGTTGCAGGTATTTCTCCATGTTGGAGTGCTAAAATAACTTTTATCATTCCGCCCATTCCTGCTGCAGTCAGCATATGACCCAAGTTTGATTTTGCAGAACCAATTAGCGGTTTAATTTTCTTTCCTTCAGGAAGGTCCGGAGACGCAAAAAATTGTTCCATTGAGTCCAATTCTACTTTGTCGCCCAGAGGAGTTCCAGTAGCATGACATTCGATATAGTCAATTTTTTCTGGAGGAACTTTCGAGGATTCGTAGGCACGTTGATAGGCCAGAACCTGGCCCTTGGAATTCGGACTTAGCACAAATTGGCCCCGTCCGTCATTAGACAAACCAATTCCAGATATTACCGCATGAATTTTGTCAGCATCACGCTCTGCATCACACAAACGTTTGAGAACAAACATTCCTGCTCCCTGGCTGGCAAGCAAACCTCCGGAGTTAATATCAAGCGGATTGAAAGTCTGAGGAGATTCCGGAAAGGCCTGAAAGATCGAAAAACCCATATTCACAAAAAAAGGATCTGCGGCACTTACCGCTCCGGCCAGCATTAAATCGGTTTTTCCGGAGTGCAGATAATGACAGGCAAGCGCGACTGCATACAATGATGACGCACAAGCAGCATCCAGCACTAAACTTCGGGCAGACAAACCCAATGCTTGTGAAACAACTGCTGCAGGAAGTCCGGAAATATGTGAATTCAGCTGAGCATTATCTGTTTCTGCAGCAAATGAACCTAAGTTGAAATCAGGACGATTCAGCACTTTCTGCAGATGAGGCTCAATCACTTTTTGGTACAAAGGCAGTAGTATATGATTGGATGCTTTGGTTGGAAAAGACAGGTTACCCAGTACTATTCCACATTCTTTAAGTATCTTGGTGTTTTCTATATAACCACTGTCACGCAACGCTTCACGAGCCACGTGAAGAGGCCATTGAAATGTTGCTCCAAGTTTTTCGATGGTTTCTGCAGACAGTAGATAACCATCTGGATCCATATTAAAATCATTAATATAACCACCGCGTGCACAATAATATTTATCAGGAGTCCCTTTTTTCTCTGCTAAAAATCGGGACGTATCCGCATCCAAATCTGCGGCAGCGGCGGAGGTACATGAATCGTTTTCCTGCAGTAAATTTTTCCAGTAATCTTCGGGGGTTTATGCCTCAGGAAAGAGGCATGACAGGCCGATAACGGCAATAGGTTGCATTTATTTATTGATTTCCAATTTGCTTTCTGTGTTGTTCTTTTCAGCTAGCCAATAAATTATTTTTGTCAATGTATGAAGAACCTCTAAAAAGAAAAAATAACACACTTGTATGTCATTCCCGCGAAAGTTGGAATCCATTGCTTCAGACACTTACAAGTTTCTGGATTCCCGCTTTGGCGAGAATAACAATTATTTTCGACACAAACCAAACCCCGAAACGGAGTTCGGGGCTACCAACTTTGTAGGGGCACGGTGAGCTTTGTACGAGAACAACTCACTTAGTACGGGCACGGTACGACGTGACCATACTTTGAATCCTTGAAACTTCTTTTGCTATTTTACTCAGTGCCTTAGTGTCTTCTTTTACTTTGAAACTCTGAAACTCTATTTTAGTTATTTTTTCCAAATAATGCATTTAAGGACTTACTTAGAGTAACTTCTGAACCCAACATTCGTGTATATCATAACCACTGCTCATCATGTAAAAGCAGGTTTGCGTTTAGAGTAGAGGCAGACCTTTTATTGACACTCATACCTAGAAAAAATCTTGTTGAAGGTTCCACGTAGAGGAAATGTTCCACCAGATCTGTTTTAAGGGGAAGGCTGCCGGATTGATGAAAACGCCAGGCCCAAATCAACATGGCCTGAAAAGCAAGGTCTGCTGCAAATGGATTGAAATCACTGGTTGCAAATTGTCCTTGTTCTGCAGCAGAAACATCCGGCAGTCTGCATTCAAGAGTCAAACCCTGCTCACAAATATTCAGGACCTGTTCTATTCCCTGAAATTTTGGTCCATGAAACAAAGTTCCATCCTGATAAAAAGTTGAACCAGGCAGATTGTGTGAGTTACTCATATCAATCCGGTCATGCAGCGGTGCCTCCGGAACTTGCTGAACCATGCGAACTTTAGTACTGTAATGAAAACGGGGAAGTTTTTTGCTGCCGCTTTCAGATCCAGAGAGACTGGAAACCTTTACTTCAACATCCGTAAAATTTCCGTTTAAACGTTCAATCTCCTGCAGTTCCAGTATGTATTCGGCAGCCAGGGATTCATCAAATTTTACTCCATTCAGTACTTTAAAGTTTTCACAGTTGGACAGCCTGAACCCAGGCAATTCCTGTGCACATACATCAGCCATCCAGGCCATTGCATGGACGGCAGGCAAAACAGGATTTTTACCAATTTTATGATCCTGAAAAACCGGACTTTCTTCCAAATTAACTCTTCGGGATATTTTCCATTTTCGCAATCCGTTTCCCGGTTCACCTGGAACCACCATTGAATTTCCAATCAGTACAATCGGATTCTCCTGACCCGCAGATGTAACCTCTTCTACAAACACACGGGTTCCGTCTTCAATAGAAATCACTTCAACGTTACGCTCCTCAAAAAGCCTTTTTAATTCTGGAGTAACCATTCCGCCTTCCCATGGTCCCCAATTGAAAGATGTAACATGGCATTTTGGATTATTTTGCTTGAATAAAAGTGCAATCCGGTTTAGAGACTCATTGGCAACGGCATAATCCGACTGTCCGGCATTACCGTAAAAACCAGCGGCAGATGAAAACAACAGCAGATGAGTTAATTTTTTTGGATTTATGCTTTTCAAAAGAGCATCAATCCCGTTTATTTTGGTGGAGCAGACTGCATCAAAATCGTCGCTGGTTTTTTTCTCAAGCAGCTTATCTGCCAAAACACCTGCACCATGAATAATTCCAGTCACCGGACCAATTTTTTTAACAACCGGAGCAATTGCCGTTTTCAACTTTTTTGCATCAGTTACATCTGCACTGACATATTCCGCATTTCCGCCGGCATTGCTGATGCGTTCCAAATTTTTCCGGATGTCCCGGCCCGCTTCCACTTTTCCAACCAGTTGATTTACTTTTGCAGGAGTCGGTTTTTCTCCAGAATCAACCAGTGACTTCATGGCTGCCTGCTTGAGTTTTGTCTTATCTTCATCAACTCCTTTGGCCCATTCCGGTTCATCTTCAATGGCAGAGCGACCCAGCAGGATGAAACTGCAGGGCTGCGTTTGAGCAAGTTTAGCAACACATTCTGCTGTAACTCCTCTTGCACCGCCACTGACCAAAAATACAGATTTTTTTGTTAAAGATTTACTGCTGTTTTTAGTTGTTAAATCTCGAATAATTTTTGGTTGAACTGTCATTCGCCTGGTACCGGACTTTCCTGATCCGGAATAGCCAACCTCCTTGATCCGCAAATCCGGATCGAGAAGTTCCTGTAAAATACAGCTTGCTCCAGTATCTGCGGTAAGCTCCGGCTGCAAATCCACAAAACGGCAAAAAACATCCGGCCACTCTACACCTGCTGTTTTAATCAATCCTGAAAGTCCACTGCCAACTGCACCAAACTGTCCGGATCCCATTCCAAGTTCACCATCCAGGTGGGCTACTGCCAGGAAATGGCTGCGACTTGAATCAGATTTTCCGGCTTCATTCAGGAAAGTGCAAACATTTTTTGCAGTGAGAAATGCCTGCTTGAGAAAAGCATTGGCACCATCTTCCAGCTTTGATTCAGCAGGTGCTGAAGAAGCAGGGTGAAGATGAATGAATCCACCGATATTTCCGCGTTTTTCTGTCAGGGATTTGAGTGATGTTTCTAGTTCAGATTCTGCTGAAGAAGACAGTTCAATTAGTGGAATTTCTTTGGCAAAGGGTTTTCGCTTCTTTTTTACAAGTTCAGAAATACCCGAGAAACGCAAAATCACAGGTGACCATCCTTGTTCACTTAAAGCTTTTGCCAGAACCGGTGCCAATGAAGAACCGTCGTCTGTGATCAAACAAAGGGGATTTTCAGGAAGTTCCGCATGCAGTACATCCGGTGGAGCCAGCGGTACCACATGAGCTAAACCAAGGGTGACTTGATGCTCTGGAACTGCGAATTCAGATTTTGGGTTCAGGAGTTTTTTTTTACAGAGTCGGAATCTGTTGAAACAGGTGCAGGAATAATAGTTGTTCCTGCAGTCTCTGATGGAGCAAGTGAACTCAAATGATCAACAATTTCCTTCAGTGTCCGCAGTTCACTCATTTCATTACCTCTGACCTGCGGTAAATGGGGAAGCTGTTCCTGCAGAGACCACATAATTTCGACACGCTTAATTGAATCAATACCAAGGTCTGCTTCCATGTCCATACCCAGTTCAAGCATTTCTGCAGGATAACCCGTTTTTTCACCGATGATAGCCAAGAGAGCGGGAGCTATCTCACCGGGAACGGGGTCTGATGAAACTGCCCCACTGCCGTTTCCATTTCCGCCTGGAGAACCTGCACTTACCGATAAAGGTGCCGGCTCGAGATCAAGATTTGATTTTAGAACGACAGCTTCTCCACCGGACGCAGGTAAAAGTGATTTGATGTGCTCGATAATTTGACCGACCGTCCTAAGTTCCGCAACTTCGTTTGCACCAATCTGCGGTAAATCCTCAAATTGTTCCTGAAGCGACCACATTATTTCAACACGCTTGATTGAATCAATACCAAGGTCTGCTTCCATGTCCATGTTCAGTTCCAGCATTTCTGTAGGATAACCGGTTTTTTCACTGATAATTGACATAAAAACCGGACCGGGATCCTGACCAGTGTCTGGTGTTGGATTTTGAGTGTTTAGTTCTGAATCTGGAATTGCGACAGTAGACGGGATTTCTCTTGAAGCTTCAGAAACATCTCTGCCAATTTTACTCTTTAAGTGATCAATAATTTGACCAAGTGTACGCATTTCAGCAAGTTCATCTCCTGGGACTTCCGGCAATTCAGGAATCTTATCCTTAACCGCCCCAAGAATTTCTACACGTTTGATTGAATCAATGCCAAGGTCTGACTCCATGTCCATTCCAGGTTCCAGCATTTCCTGAGGGTAGCCCGTTTTTTCGCTGACAATAGCCATCATTGCCGCAGTGATATCTTCTGCGGAAACTCCCGAGCTTGAAGCCGCAGATGCAGCAGCAGTAATTTCACTTGTAAGCGTGCCTGCAGTTTTTAGGGCAAAATCATCTGTACCCAATTTGCTCTGCAGATGCGCAACAATTTCGCCAAGGGTCCTCATTTCGGCCAAATCATCACCAGGAACTTCCGGCAATGCAGGAATTTTATCCTGAACCGCTCCAAGAATCTCTACACGTTTGATCGAATCAATGCCTAAGTCTGATTCCAAGTCCATTCCAAGTTCCAGCATTTCCTGTGGATAACCCGTTTTTTCGCTGACAATAGCCATCATTGCGACAGTGACTTCTTCAGTAGAAACTGCAGATGTTGCAGCTGGAAGCGGAACTGGCTGTACTTGAGTAGAAATTGCTGCCGTAATTGGTGCAGAAACGACCGGCGCTGGTACAGGAACAGCTGCTGTTGCAGCTGGAAGCGGAACTGGCTGTACTTGAGCAGAAATTGCTGCCGGAATTGGTGCAGAAACGACTGGCGCTGCAGAAAATTTCTGTCCGGGACCTCCCAGCTGCAGTTCAGTGATCTTTAAAGCAGATTGAGTCTGTTCTGACTGCTGATTCAAGTATTGTTCGTGTACCCGTAATGTTTCACTTTGGTGTGTATGAAACATCTGCATCTGCTGATCAACTTCAGGAGGATAGGCTGCACCCTGTGAAGCCAACTCTATCCTCTGCTGCATCAATTGGTAAACGGTTCGCGCATACTCAGCCTGCTGATCTAAATATTGCCGATGAACCTGCAAAGTTTCATTTTGATGCTGATAAAATCCGGATAAGCCCTGTTCCATTGTTTCGAGGGGTTTGGTCGGAGCAGGAGATTGCTGAGAAGGAGGTTGTTGATTACTCATTGTAGAAATATTTGCTGGTTTTTGTTTTGCTGGTTCAGTTTCCAGTTTTAAAGAAGCATCAAACAACTGTTGATTGCTCGTAGCTGTCTGCAAACCGGAAGTACCTGAAACAGGAGAACTTGTGCCAGTAGAAGTAGAAGGTGAGGGAACTGAGCCGGAATTGGAAATGGAAGCAGCAGGACTACTAACCTGAAAACCGTCATTTAAAGTATTTTCAAATTCCTGACGAGTTGCTTCGCTGACATAATTTGTACCATTCAAACGAACATTCATTGCCGACTTTGTTATCGGTGCTTCCTGAGAAGGTAGAGCAAATGGGTCAAATTTCTGTAAAGGCAATCCTATCACACAGAGTTTTACCATTGCTTCCCGGAGGAGGCGATCGCTATCTATTTTTGGGTTCTCGTTTAGAGCAACGGCAGTGTATTCTTCTCCGGAAAGAATATTATCGACTAATTTAGTTAAAACGTTTTTTGGTCCAAATTCAATAAAAATTCGGCCGCCGGCCTGGTGGATATTTTCAATTTCTTCACGAAACCTGACCGAATTGAGAATATGTGATTCCAGTTGTTTTTGAATTGTTTTTGCTGTTGCAGGATATGCTTTTGCAGTTGCATTTGAATAAACAGGAATTTGCGGCTTGTTAAATTTTACCGAGCGGATAGCTTTTGCAAATGGTTTTTGGGCATGTCCCACCAGCGGAGTGTGAAATGCGGCAGATACCGGAAGTTTCACAACCGTGTACTTTTTTACTTTGAGGGCATCATGTGCCTGTAAAATGTCTGCGGTTGGTCCTGCAAGCACAACCTGTTTTTTGGAGTTCAAATTTGCCATTACTACGTCTGGAAACTCAGTGAGATCTGCTTCAAGTTTCTCAACCTCTCCCATGACGGCCAACATACTTCCGGCATCAAAATCTGGATCATCCGGAGCAGCCATTGCCTGCCCCCTGGCGTAGGCCAATTTGTAATAATCATCTTCGGCAATCACTCCAGCGGCCCAAAGTGCAGTCAGTTCGCCGAAACTGTGGCCGGCCGCAAAATCTATTTGAAGTCCTGCATCACGAGCTATCCGGAGTAGTCCGGCACTGATTCCGCCAATTGCAGGCTGCACATTTTCGGTTAGCTGCAGCTGTGCCTGCTGGGCTTCAAGTTCTTCATCTTCAAAAACTGCAATTGGAAATACTAAATCAGATAAGGGCCTGGCAGCGGCAGCAGACTTTCCGTTTTTTCCTGTAAAAAGCTTATCCAGTGCACTAAAAGGAGCTGCCATGGCAGGAAAGTTAAAAAACAACTCCTTAGCCATGTTCATATATTGAGAACCCTGTCCGGAGAAAAGCGCGACTACTTTCCCTTTGGTTTCCAGCGCCTTTTCGCGATATACGATTCCTTTTACGTTCCACTCTGTTTTGTCAGCTTTACTTTCCAGTGTGGAGATCGCCTGCCCAAGCAGTTCCACTGTGTTTTCCAGGGAATCTGTTACAAATCCCAACCGTGCATGTTTTTTGGGAATCGAATTTTCCCGTGAACTTTCAAGCAGTTGACTGTGACGCTGTTCTGCTCCTTCTGTCTCCAGTTCTGCCAGCAAATTGTTACAGGCTTTGTCCAGTTCTTTGGGAGTTGCTGCAGACAAAAACACAGTCTGAGATGTTTTGTGCATCCGGAAGGGGCCGGAATGAACGTCCTGGAATTCTTCTAAAACATAATGAAAATTTGTTCCTCCAAAACCAAAAGCACTCACGCCCGCACGCCTGGGTTCTCCATCGGTGATCCAAGGCCGCGGTTCAGTATTCAGATAAAATGGAGTATTTTCTATACCAAGTTTTTTGCTGGGACGATCAATGTTGATGGAAGGAGGAAGAATTTTGTGGTGCAGGGCAAGTGCTGTTTTGATCAAACCGGCAATTCCCGCGGCAGCTTTTGTGTGACCAATTTGGGATTTAATACTGCCGAGAGCAATATGCTGATAATCCGGAAAACAGGATTTTTCAGGTTCCTTTTCAGTAAAAACCTCTTTTAATCCTTCAAATTCTGCTACATCACCTGCAGCAGTTCCAGTACCGTGTGCCTCAAGCATCCCAATACAGAGCGGTTCCACATTTGCGTCTTCATAAGCCCTACGTAATGCTTTGGCCTGGCCTCCGGAACGTGGAGCATAAATACTTTTGAATTTTCCGTCGCTTGAGGTTCCAATCCCTTTTACAACTGCATAAATGCGGTCACCGTCCCGCTCGGCATCTTCCAAACGTTTGAGGACAACCATACCCAGTCCTTCACCTATCATCACGCCGCCTGAATCTTCATCGAAAGGCCTTGGATTTTCGCCCTTTGTGAAAGCAGGTGTTTTACTGAAACACAAGTACATCATAGGAGAGTTATCCGCGTCAACGCCGCCGGCAATCATCATGTCTGAGCGATATTCCAGCAAATCGCTAATAGCCATTTTCATGGCACTTAGTGAACTCGCACAGGCCGCATCAACCGTACAGTTTGTACCACCCAGGTTCAAACGGTTGGCAATGCGTCCGGCAATAACGTTTCCCAGCAAACCGGGAAATGAATTTTCCTCCCAGCGAACATAGGCTTTTTTCATCTTTTCAATTATTTGCCCTGTGTCACTTTCTGAAATTCCGCTGCGCCGCAAAACTTTTTCCCAGATTGGATACTGAAGCCGTGAAGTCAGAGAGCCAAGTAGCTTCATTCCGGATGTTACACCAAGTATCACGCCAGTTGCGTCAAGTACCTCGTCACTTGTTTCTCCATAACCGGCGTCCTTCATCGCAGATTTTGCAACCAGCAGTCCCAGCAGTTGAGTAACATCTGTCACTTCCAGAATGTTTGGTGGAATTCCAAACTCCATTGGATTAAAATCAATGTCCGGGATAAAACCGCCACGCTTGCAGTACGTTTTGTCTGGAGCTTCAGAATCAATATCGTAATAATCTTCAATGTTCCAGCGTGACTTTGGAATATCAATGATGCTGTCGATTTTATTGATGATGTTATCCCAGTACTGATGCAAATTTGGAGCATCGGGAAACAATGCAGACATGCCGACAATCGCAATTGGGCGGTTGTACATTCTGGCATTAATCATGTTTTGTGGTTCTGTCTGGCGGGAGGATTTGGCGGTCATTCTTTTTTCAGTGCTGGTGACTTTCTAATGTGTTCCGGGCTGTGTATCCGCAAAGTATTTTGGTCCCAGTATCTAAAAAATAGCAGGAAGCCTTGACGCAGGAGTTTATAACACCTTCAAGCTTCATGCCGAATATAGCATAAATAAACTGTATAAGTCTATGATTTTAACGTTAAAGGGCTTTCTGTTGCAAGTTCTTCCTGATTAGAGCTGGGTTATAATTATGTTTCAGTAAAAATTCCTTGAAATTCTAAACAAAATCGTTTAACTTTAACTTACCAAATTAAAGCTGATTATGTTCCCCAATAGCTCAGTTGGTAGAGCAGATGACTGTTAATCATCGGGTCGCTGGTTCGAGTCCGGCTTGGGGAGCCATTATTGAATCCCCGTTTCGAGAATCCTTGAAACGGGGATTTTTTGTTTTGAGACTAGTTCCTTTTACCTTCCCTATTCTTGTAAAACAAACCGATTGATGTTATATTTGGTTCTCCTGTTACAAAGCAACCTAAGTGGAAATTTTGCCTTACTTTTTTAGCTGTCTCGTTGCCTTTTTGAATGAGTAGGTTTTTATTAATATAAAATACAATTAAGAAGTAAAATGGGATTCAATCGAATTCTACAGTGGCTGTTGCCTGTGCTGATTTCCTTGTTTCTTGTTACGGGATGCGGAGATTTAGAACCGGAAATGCAGGATACACGGACTGTCATCCTGAACATGGACTTTCATGGAAAATCCTCCTCACGCAGTAGCTCAAGTGTTTCTGCATCCGAACTGAGCCAGTATAATACCCACCTTATCCTCGCCCTGCCTTCCTGGGAAAACTTGACAAGCAGCTACAATAATTTTCATAACAGCTTTGCACAAGGATTGATGAATACGGATGACAAGAAGGTTAGCCTGGAGATTCCACTTAACACACAGATGAAAATCTTCGCCTTTCTGTTCAAGGAGAACTACAGCATGTCCGAGTTGTTTTCGGGAACTCGTGAAGTTGGCTACTACGGAGAATCACAAAGTTTTTCCATCGGCACACAGACCAATAATCTCAGTTTAGGTATCACTTTGAAAGCTGCTTCGGGTAACGAAGACGCCAGCACCGGTGGTGGTGACGATAGCGGAAATGATGGTGGTAGTGGCGATTACGGTAATACCGACACAACAGCACCAGTTATTGAAACAGTCATTGCAGTGACTACTCCTACCAGCGATTCCACTCCAGATTATACTTTCTCATCAACTGAAGCAGGATCGATCACCTATGGGGGACCTTGTGCAACTTCTGGATCAGCTACAACAAATGCTATTGTTGGTCATAACTTAATCATCTTCAATACTTTGAGTGACGGAAGTTATATTAATTGTACAATTACAGTTACCGACCCAGCAGGAAATGAGAGTACTACACTGCAAATACCTGATTTTACTGTTCAGACAATTCCTACCCTTCCTGCACCGTACAATTTATCTGCCAGTGGTGCAAACAATACTATTACACTGACATGGAACTCCGTCAGCGGTGCATCTAGTTATATTTTATATTGGGACAATGTATCAGGAATTGATAGCAGTGACAATCCTATCAATGTCTTCACCAATGATAACTACACCCATAGCAATATGGATAACGACTCAATTTATTATTACAAGGTTGCTGCAGTAAATTCATCTGGAAC
>OFKC01000056.1_pt1 | contig 12551 bp, 12 predicted proteins | sample 1540411 | NCBI WGS metagenome assembly OFKC01 (sample SAMEA104347395, study PRJEB22522) | marine metagenome | biome: marine biome; feature: marine water body; material: seawater | collected 2015-09-01T00:00:00Z | depth 229 m
GTTATTCCCAAAATAAATCTGAGAATACAAAAAAATTAACGTCTATCCACCACTTTGGATGGATAGGAACAGGCTTTCTGTCTCTTCTGATTCCCTTTTCAAAGAACTTGCGTTCAACTCCTGCAAAACAAATAATGATAAGCTTAATGAAATTTATTGTCAATACTATTTATTATCAACAGCATTATTATTTACAAATTCAATTTTTCATTCCAGACAGTATTTGTTTTTTGATTTCTGGAAACATTCTTTGGATTGTTTTGACAATAACTTTTGTAGTGAGGTCAAACTCAAGGTTTACTTTATCACCTTCCACCTTTTGACCCAGAACTGTGTGCTCCAAAGTTTCTGGAATCAATGAAATTGAAAACCAATTATCTCCGACATCAACTACGGTCAGACTGACTCCATCAATTGCAATCCAGCCTTTGGGAATAAGGTAGCGCCCCCACTCTTCCTCACAGTACACAACAACATCTCGATTATTAGGAGTCTTTCGAATTTCATCAATTTTTCCGGTACAATCTATATGGCCTGTAACTTGATGTCCACCAACTTCGTCTCCAAAATAACAAGCCCGCTCAATATCAACGGAGTCCCCGATTACCAAAGCACCAAGATTACTACGGTCAAGTGATTCCTGAATAATGTCAAACTCAGCACAGCCTTCTTCAATTTTAATTGCGGTCAAACATACACCATTAACCGCAACGCTCGAACCATGTTGAAGATTTTCTGCTAAATCATTCAGTTGAATACGCAAACGCCGACCGCCTTTTAGGTCAGTAATTACTGTTACCTTCCGGACTCCTTGTACAATTCCTGTAAACATTGTTTTTCTGAAAAAATGACTTGTTCAAATGGAAATTAACTTTCTAAAGGAGGTCTTCCCATAGTTTTCAGCATACTATTTCTTAACCATCGAATGCTTTCTTGTCTTACTGCAGGAACAAATATTACCAGTCCAAGTGCATCTGTTAAAAGTCCCGGTACAACCAGTAATACTCCTCCAATCCAGAGCAGTAAATCTGCCATCACCTCTTCTGCCGGGATCCTTCTGTTACGTAATTCACTTTCGACCAAAGTCCACAAAGAAAAATTTTCACCCTGCATCAACCATACTCCGGCAGCCAGTGTAACAATACATTGTAAAAAAATTGTGCTGAGAGGCATTAGATATGTTAGCTGAATCAGCACCCAAATTTCCAAACTTGGAACAATCAACAATAAAAGACTAAGAATCCACCACATAAAATACCGTTATGATGGAAGTGATTTTGTAGGAAGGGAATAAGTACAAGTCGCATGAGCGACAGGTTCCGGATCATTTTCAGAATAGATTATAACCTCTCCTACAATTAAACGTTTGCCAACTTTCATCAGCCACGATTCTCCTATAAGGTCAAGATTCGGTTCGGGTTTACGCAAAAAATTAATATTCAAGTTTGTTGTTACTGCTAAAGCCACTGCTCCTATTGTAGTTAGGATTGCAGCATAGACTGCAGTATCTGCCAGCAGCATCATTGCCGGTCCAGAAATGGTTCCTCCCGGGCGCAAATGAGTTTGATCAACTTCAAGACGTAATCTTGCACGTCGATTTTCGCAGGACTCAACGATCAGCGGATTTTCAGGAAATTCCTGCTGCAAAAAGTTTTGAATCTCTTCTGCAGTCATAAGTATGTTTTGTTATAACAATTTTTAGAAAAAGATTCTTGTTTGAAATGGCTTGCTGAAACACCTTGGTTCAATCAACAATATTCTATCACAAATTAATCAATAATTTTATCGAACTTTTCTGTATTTGATGAATTCATTGTCATTGCTGAACTCACAGCAAAAGGAAGCCGTCACGACAACACAGGGTCCTGTACTGATTCTTGCAGGTGCAGGCAGTGGAAAAACGCAAGTAATCATACAGCGTATTGCGTACTTGATTCGAAAAAAACAGGTTCCCCCCCAGCAAATACTTGCGGTTACTTTTACCAACAAAGCAGCTGAAGAAATGCGTGAACGTTTAAAGGAAACACTCTCCGGGAAACAAAATGGCGTGCATTTAAGTACTTTCCATGCACTGGGAGTCAATATGCTGCGGAAATCGATTCATCACCTGGGTTACCGTCCAAATTTTATTATTTACGACAAAAATGACCAATTATCTGTCATCAAAACCATCATGGAAGATCAGGATTTTGATGATACAGGATTGATCGACGCAAAGTCAGTACACTTCGAAATTTCCCAGTCAAAGTCAACAGGGGAAGGTCCGGAAGTATTTCTTGATCAGCAGGAATCACAACAAAAACAAATGATTGGAAAAATTTATCGTCAATATCAAAAGACTATGAAGGGCTGTAACGCCATTGATTTTGATGATATCCTTAACCTCACGTTGAGTCTTTTTGAGAAGCATCCGGAGGTCATGGACAATTTAACGGAACGTTTCCGTTATATAATGGTAGACGAATATCAGGACACAAATCGGATTCAGTATAAACTTTTAAGGCATCTCACAAAACAGCACAGGAATCTTTGTGTGGTGGGTGATGATGATCAGTCTATTTACGGTTGGCGAGGGGCTGAAGTTCGTAATATTTTCGATTTTGAGCAGGACTATCCGGAAGTAAAATATGTTCGCCTCGAACAAAATTATCGTTCAACCCAAATTATTTTACAAGCCGCCAACCAGGTGATTTCTATAAATACTCAGCGAATGCCAAAAAAACTCTGGTCCGAAAAACAGGGTGGGGTAAAACTTGACTGGCTTCAGTCAGAAAATGAAGCAGAAGAAGTAGAAGTTGTGACCAGGCGAATTCGCACAAAAATTTTACAGCATGGCAACCGATATTTAGACTTCTCAATTCTTTACCGTTCAAATTTTCAGTCCCGTTCATTAGAAGAAGCACTACGTGAAGCAAAAATTCCGTATCGTGTGGTTGGCGGCACCAGCTTTTATGACCGTCAGGAAATACGTGATGCACTGGCTTATCTTAAAGTAATTCATAACCCAAATGATGAAGTTAGTTTACATCGAATTATAAACACACCACGGCGTGGAATTGGTAAAACAGCACTTGTACAGGCTAATACGTGTTGTCAGGAAATGCACCTTCCTCTGTTCAAGGTGATGCTGCGTGCCAGAAAATATGATAAAATTCCAAAAAATGCGGCATTCACTATGGAAATGTTTGCCGGTATCATCATCAATTACCAGCAGCGTTTTGCAAACGAACGGTTTGCTAATGTATTCAAAGAGTTGCTTGATGAGGTCGGTTACATTAGATTTCTTGAAACTCAAAGCGGAGAACCCAAATTGCGGGAGCGCCGTGTGAAGAATGTTCTGGAATTATTGAGCGGTATCCGGACTTATTCTGATAAAAATCCTGAAGATAGTCTTCGGCAATATTTAGAACGGATAACACTATTTACTGAAAACGATAACGATGCAGACAGCAAGGCCAATCAAGTGTCGATTATGACACTCCACAGCGCAAAAGGTCTGGAATTTCCTTTTGTGTTCATGATTGGCATGTCAGAAGGTTTGTTCCCAAACCAGCGTTCACTCGATGAAGGCAGAGTAGACGAGGAGCGGCGTTTGTGCTACGTCGGCATTACACGGGCCCAGCAGGAACTTACTTTTTCGATGGCTAAATCTCGGAAACGTTTTGGAGAAATTATCCGTCAGGAACCATCAAGATTCCTTCTCAATATCAATCCGGAACTGTTGACAGTTCCAATTATTGGGGAAGCTTCAGAAGAAGTAAAAAAAGAGCGGCGTCAGGAATCCCGTTCCGCTTTTTTTACACAGTTTAAACAAATCGAAACAAGCTAGATTATATGATATTTTTTGTACGAAAAGCTTTGAGTTTTGTGATAGTTATTTTTTGCATAATTTCCTTTTCAGGATTTGCACTTGCTCAAACTTTGATAGTTGTACTTGGAGATTCATTAACCGAAGGTTTTGGAGTTGCAAAAGAGGAAGCCTATCCGCATTTACTGGAAAAGGAACTGCAGCGCAAAGGGCATTCTGTGAAAGTGATAAATGCCGGCATCAGCGGTTCTACGAGTGCAAGCGCACCTTCCCGTCTCCGCTGGTACATAAAGGCTCATCCAGACATAGTTATTCTGGCACTTGGAGGAAATGACGGTTTACGCGGCTTGAGTGTGAAGCACATGAAGAAAAATTTAAGCAAAACAATTGAGTTGGCACAGTCTGAGAAAATCCTGATTTTATTGGCAGGAATGCAAATTCCACAAAACTACGGTACGGAATACACGGAGTCTTTTCGGAATGCATTTCATGAATTAGCCAGGCAGTACCAACTGCAGATGATACCCTTTCTGCTCAAAGAAGTAGGAGGGGTTTCCAGTTTGAATCAGGCTGACGGCATCCACCCAAATACTGAAGGCCATCAAATCATAGTCCGGACTGTAGTGGAATATTTGGAACCGCTTTTGCCAACCAGGCAATAAAAGTGATTGTTAGGGGTTAAAAACTTTTTCTTCAGACATGCCATGAGGCGCAGTCTGACTTCAATTTAGCAGCTTTCAGTCAAGATTTTTCATTTTATTTAGCGCCGAAACGATGTCCTTCTGCTGTTTGATATAAACCCTGTTGCTGGGTGCAAGAACATCCACTGCTTTCTTTCCCATTTCAAGAATTTTCAACACACCATGATTTGCCAGGTTCAGTAATTTACGTTGTTCATACGCATAATATGAAACTTGAACAAATTCTGACAGCACAATGATGTCTGTACGTTTAGGATTAGATAACAAGGCTCTTTTTAAAGCTTTGTGGTAAGCGACAATCGCTTTGTTGAAAGTAGGTCTCAGAGATGGTCGGGCTGAGAATTCTTTCATCACTATGCGTAGAGTAAGAATCCGAAATGCCTGCATATGAAATCTAGCTTCTATAAGATACGGAAGAGGAAGCTTACTATCAATTTCCTGTAGCTTTGCTACAATCTTGAGGCCGATTGGCTGCAGTACCGGAATTCGTTTAATTACCTCAAGAGCAGCCAGGGTTTTACGGACGATAAGCATGTGTTTGTTCTTGGTGGACTCAGTACTTCCGGAGCCGGCAAATAAACTCTTTACCCTTTGTTTTGAGGACAGATCATTCAACTCATCCAAATGTATAGTCATAGTAATGCTGTCACGAGTGTCTTCATCAAGTGAATCAGTATATTCCAACAATTTTAGTGTAATTTTGATTTCCTGGATTACAAGCTTCTCATTTTCATCAACTTCCCGCTCTTGATCTTCTTCCATTTTGATCAGGTCTTTAACTGAGATAACATCCAAATTTACATTCTTTAACTGTTTCGATTGAACCACAAGCAATCCTTTTTTATGTGTGCTGATGATTTTTTCTAAATATAAACGGTATGTTTGCCCGGCAATTTGCAGAGTCGCCGGTGTGATGTCACCCAAATAAATAGTGAGAGCTGCCTGTATCATGAGGTTGCGGTAAAGCGACAAAGGGAAATCCCGCTTGTCCTGCATAACTGTTCTGACTAATTTTACCCTTGCTGCACTTGAAGTGAGGTCACTGCTAATTTTTGAAACCAGGGAAGAAACTGCCTTACTTTTTATCTGAATTCCGATTATGCTTGCGTCAATATGTGTTCCTTTATCAGTAGAATCTGCGGCAAGAATCGTTTTGCGCATCCTCATCATAAAGGAAAAGTTTCTCAACTTTTTTACTTCTTCAGTTGCCTGAATTACTTGCCTTTGAATTTTAACAAAATTGAGGTTTGGAATCGGTTTGATTGTACGAGCCCCTCCCTTCCTGGCTTTATTACTAATCCCTCTTTTCCCCCGGGAAATAGCACCCTTACTTTTTATTAATTTTTCCTTTTCCATTACTAATAACGTCTTATTACAATTCAGTTATTGTTATTAAAACATGGCAGTTTTAGGTTAATTGAAAAAATCCGACAAAGTTTTCGGCGTTTTATTTCTAGCATATTTTAGGCAATAACTAAAGTTTGGGCTGTTTATTAATAAAAAACAGTGATAACAGAATTAATGAATCAACTGGACTATGTGGACATTTGCCACGTTGAGTCAGTACTTTTTAAGTGGAATCTAAGAGAATTTCGCATGATTTATGCATTTAGCAGTGCTAAAAAAAGATATGAGAAAACCTTTGTTCATATTATAAATAATACTCTGATGAGAACAATTTTAGAACAATTATTATTTGACAAGTTAAGAATATGTTGTGGAAATTACAAAGGAAGCACTAGACCTTTCAATATAGAGGGAGTATAATTTTCGGCCAGTGAGATCACTTCAGATAAATTGCTTTCCAGCAAAGAATATACAAAAAAAATTTAGGTAATACTCACATTGGAATTTCCGGAAAACGGAATTTTAATGTACATTAATCCGAACCATCCGTGTAGAGATTTCAAATACTACTGGCTATAAATTCCCTTTGACCAAAACTCTACAATATATATATTTAAGGCTTCCAAACCACAGACCTATTTTCCTGTAAATATGAGAGGTACGACTGAAGGACTGCTTGTTTTAAGTAATGGACGATTTTTTCGTGGGAAATTGAGGGGTGCCCCGGTTGAGGCTACAGGTGAAGTAATTTTCAACACGTCAATGACCGGTTATCAAGAAATTCTGACTGACCCGTCTTACAAAGGTCAAATAGTGACAATGACATATCCACAGATTGGCAACTATGGAATAAATCCGGATGACTCGGAGTCAAAAACAACGCATGCCTCAGCACTGATAGTACGTGAACTAAGTCACATCAGTAGTAATTGGAGGGCTACTCAATCATTAGATGAGTGGTTGATAGAACACAGGATTCCCGTTTTGGATGGAGTAGACACCCGCTCTTTGGTGAAAGCTGTTCGTTCAAGCGGAGAGTGTTCCGGACTACTTGTTCCATCAGATTCACGACACACTCTGGATGAGCTTCGTGAAGAAGCGCTCGACCTGCCTTTGATGGCAGGTCAAAATCTGGCACGACAAGTTTCGACCCGTGAATCATATTTTTGGCCCTCTGAAGCAGAGGGAAAACCGCTGACTGTTATTGCTTATGATTTTGGGATAAAGTACAATATTTTGCGAATAATGAACAGACTGGGAATGAGTGTGACAGTTGTACCCTGGAATACATCAGCAGAAGAGGTGCTTGAAATGAATCCTGAAGGTATTTTCCTGTCCAATGGTCCTGGAGATCCTGCTGCGGTCTCGGAAGCAATTGATTCTGTTCGAAATTTGCTCGGTAAGTTGCCAATTTTTGGAATCTGTCTGGGACATCAGATATTATCATTGGCCTTGGGTTGCAAGACTTATAAACTAGAATGCGGACATCATGGCGGGAATCACCCTGTGATGGATTTTGCAACCAATAAGATTGAAATCACCAGCCATAATCACGGTTTTTCTGTAGAGGAAAATTCCCTCCCAGAAGATGTCCGGGTAACGCACCGCAACCTGAATGATCAAACTGTAGAGGGTATTGAATCACTTGTTCACTCAGCTTATTCTGTACAATATCATCCGGAGGCAGCTCCTGGACCAAGAGATGCATCTTACCTGTTTGGCCGGTTTCTTGAAGTGCTGAGAGGTTGACTATTAATTTCCAACTTCAAAAAGTAATTTGAAGTAAATGGAAAAATCATAAAATCATTAATCAGATTAAAAGCAAGTGAGGCTAGATGAGCGTAGGTAAAATGACAGGCCCTAAAAAGGCCGCAATTCTATTGCTTGCCCTTGGCGAAGATGGAGCAGCAGATGTGATGAAAAATTTGGAAGAAGCAGAAATCCAGCAGGTTGGTTATTATATGAGCCGCTTTACAGACGTTTCTCCTGAAGAATTGGATATTGTTCTTGAGGAATTCTACAGAAATTCGGTTATGGCTGATGAAGGTGTGAACATTAGCTCATCGCCAGATTTTGTCAAAAATGCACTGACCAAAGCCCTGGGGGCAGACAGGGCAAAAGAGCTAAGTGAAAATCTTGGTGCGGGTGAAGAAGAGGCAGGTCTTGAAGCCCTGCGCTATGCGGAACCCATCATGATTGCAAATTATATCCGCACCGAACACCCTCAAACGATAGCCCTTATTCTTTCTTATTTAAAAAATGCCGAACAGTCTTCTGCCGTGCTGCGAGACTTGCCTGAAAGTTTACAGGCTGATATATTGTATCGAATGGCGGTGATTGAAAGTATTCCTCCGGGAGTAATTTCGGAAATGAATGAGGTTCTAACTGAAGAAATGAAAACAGCAGGTAGTATGGCAACAAGTGTGGGTGGTGTTGAACCAGTGGCAGAAATCTTAAACTCTGTGGACAAGGCAACAGAGACCAGGATTCTTTCCAGTATAGAAGAAACAAATCCTGAACTGGCGGAACAAATCCGGGAATTGATGTTCACCTTCGAAGATATGGCTCTCATTGATGCTAAGCAAATGCAGCTCGTTATGAAAGATGTTGATCAGGCTGACATGGTGCTCGCGCTCAAAACAGCAAGCGATGCTGTTAAAGAACTTATTTTCGGCAGCATGTCATCCAGAGCTGCTGAAATGGTACGGGAAGACCTGGAAAACCTTGGTCCCGCCAAATTATCTGATGTGGAAGCTGCACAGCAAAAAATCATCAAAGTTGTCAAGAAACTTGAGGAAGCTGGAACGATTACCATTGCTGGTGCAGGTGGTGGAGACCTAGTTTGATTAAACTTTGATGCAAACTGCTGGTTAGTTGTAGTGAATAAATCATAATGCTGTGTTTTGCAAATTAATTGAAATTAATGGTTTGTGGATTTTCAAGTTGTTTCCTACCTTATAATCATGAGGTTTTTTAGCTGAAGCCTTTGTTTCTTATAGTAAACTTTCAAAAAATAATTAAAGACTGAGTAAAATAATGTCCAAAACAATGTTTGAAAAAATCTGGAATTCACATCTTGTACATGAGCAGGATGGAAACTCAATCATTTATATTGATCGTCACCTGGTGCATGAAGTGACTTCTCCACAAGCGTTTGAAGGGTTACGTCTTGCAGGACGCAGAGTGTTGCATCCAGAAGCAACATTTGCAGTTCCTGATCACAATATTCCAACCGAAAATCAGGATCAGCCGATTTCAGATCCAATTTCTGCATTACAAGTTGAGACTTTACGTCAGAACTGTAGAGAATTTGGAATTACCCTTTTTGATTTGGGAGATGAGCGTTCAGGAATCGTACATGTAATGGGACCAGAACAAGGTTTGACTCTACCCGGGTCAACTATAGTTTGCGGAGATTCACACACTGCAACACATGGCGCTTTTGGTGCACTTGCATTTGGGATTGGCACCTCTGAAGTTGAACATGTACTTGCCACTCAAACACTGCAGCAGAAAAAACCCAAAACAATGCTGGTTCAAGTCGAGGGTGTACTTCCGGAAACTGTCACACCTAAAGATATTATCCTGGCAATCATCGGAAAAATCGGTATTGCCGGTGGATCAGGTTGCGTAATTGAATATGCTGGAGAAACAATACGCTCCATGTCTATGGAAGGTCGTATGACTCTCTGTAACATGACAATTGAAGCCGGTGCACGAGCGGGAATGGTAGCACCGGATGAAAAAACTTTTGAACACCTGAAAAATCGACCTTTTGCACCACGGGGTGATGCATTTGATATGGCTGTGAATTCGTGGAAAAAACTGCCGTCTGATCCTGATGCAGAATTTGACCTGAAAGTAACCCTAAATGCAAATGATGTTTTACCGCAGGTAACATGGGGAACCAATCCGGGAATGGTGACTGATATTAACAGCAAAGTTCCGGATCCTGAAAACATTCAAAATCCGATGGAACGCAAGTCTGTTGAACAAGCTTTGAAATATATGGATCTTAAAGCAAATATTCCTATTAAGGATATCATTATTGACCGTGTGTTTATTGGTTCATGTACAAATTCACGTATCGAAGATTTGCGTTCTGTTGCAGAATTTGTTAAAGGCAGACAAGTTAATGAACACGTTTCTGCAATGATAGTTCCTGGAAGCGGAATTATAAAACGGCAGGCAGAGGAAGAAGGCCTGGATAGAATATTTACTGATGCAGGATTTGACTGGCGTCAGCCGGGATGTTCCATGTGTTTAGCCATGAACGATGATGTGCTCAAACCAGGTGAACGTTGTGCCTCGACAAGTAACCGAAATTTTGAAGGGCGCCAGGGAAAGGGTGGCCGTACACATCTTGTAAGTCCACTGATGGCAGCAGCAGCAGCAATTGCCGGACATTTTACTGACCCGAGAACTTTGTAAATTCAACCTTTACTTAAACTTAAATAATGGAAGCATTTAACACACTTTCCGGAATCACTGTACCATTTGATAAAATAAATGTGGATACAGACCAAATCATTCCCAAGCAATTTCTGAAAAAAATAGAACGTACAGGTTTTGGCGTTCATCTTTTTCATGACTGGCGATACATCGACGATGAAGGGACTAAGTCCAATTCAGAATTTATTCTGAATTATCCGCGTTATCAAGGATCACAAATTTTGCTGACTGGTGAAAATTTTGGCTGCGGCTCAAGCCGTGAACATGCTCCATGGGCTTTGCAGGATTATGGTTTTAAGTGCATAATTTCGTCCAGTTTTGCAGACATTTTTTTCAACAATTGCAGGAAAAACGGAATCTTGGCAGTAGTGCTTCAAGCAGAGGAGGTACAGGCCTTGTTTAAAGAGGTTGAAGCCAACGAAGGCTGTCTGCTGACAGTCGATCTTCTCCAGCAGACTGTCTGTTCTCCCGGAGGCAATAAATTTTCTTTTGAAATTGATTCATTTGCAAAAGACTGTCTACTCGAAGGTTTGGACGATATTGGTTGGACCTTGCAGTTTGAAGACAAAATTCAAGATTATGAACGGCAAGCCAGGAGCCAAAAGCCTTGGTTGTTTTTCGATTTGTAATTAAAGACAGTTCAGAAAATCATGTCTGCCTTACGTTTCTCATCACTGATTATTTTATTTCCAATTCTATTTGCAGCTTGTGGGCGTTCGGAGTTGATTCGAATACGCATGCTGGCCCCAGTAACCGAAGACAAAAAAGATTATTCTATTTTCACTAACACGGAATCATCTTCTACACCTGTAATTATCAATAAACAAAATGGCGGGAGTTTATATTTTTTGTTTAAAAGCATCGGCCTGGGCTACACCACTATTACAACCAAAATGGAAAAAGCAGACAAAAATCTCACAGAGAAAACAACACTCGTGACAAATTTCGCTGATGTGGCTTTTGGAATAGGAGAAAACTACTCGTTTATGTGGGGCGCGGGAGTTTTGTCTGGAGGAAAGAGGGAAACATCTCTGGAATATGGTGGTAGCGCACCATTCAATCCCAAGAACAATTATCTTGGAGGACATTCTATATTTTTTGTCCTAGGTCACCACGGATTTGGTTTTGAAACTCTGTTAGGCTATCGTACAAACTTCATAAAGGCAGAATTTGAAGAAAGCAACCTTCCCTCCACAGTGGGTAAGACAGGTAAAGAATTCACATATGAAAGTAATAAACTAAGTTTTACAACCTCTCAGGTACAACTTGGAATTGGGTTTACGTTCTGAATCACATTAAAATGAGGTTTTGTCCTTAATTACAACAATATTTCTCCTGATTCAGGCACATAAACCGTTAAGCACTTCAAAATAATCCGGAAAAGTTTTGCTCACACATCCAGGATTATTTATTGTCATTGGGGACTCTCCGCAGGCAGCCAATGAAAAAGCCATTGCCATTCTGTGGTCATCGTAGGTATCAATTTCAGCCTTCCGGATTTGCTCCGGCGGTTGAATTACAAGATAATCGTAACCTTCCTCAACCTCAGCTCCAAGTTTGCGTAATTCTGTAGAAACTGCCTGCAGCCTTTCGGTTTCTTTTACCCTCCAATTGTAGATGTTCCGGATGGCCGTAGGTCCGGAAGCAAACAGAGCCGCAACTGCCAATGTCATGGCCGCGTCCGGCATTTGATTCATGTCAACATCAATTCCGTTTAAAGAGTTTCCGGTCAGTTTAACCTGCTGTGGTTCCCATTCAACTTTGGCTCCCATTTTTTCCAGGACTTCAGCAAAACGTGCATCCCCCTGCAAGCTGTCAGTACCGCATCCCTTTACCGTCACAGTTCCTTTGGTAATTGCAGCACCAGCCAGAAAATAAGAGGCGGATGAGGCGTCGCCTTCTACAAAAATGCTTCCGGGAGAGCGATATGTTTGACGGGGAATATGGAAAAGACGGAAGTTTTCGTGATTCACAGAAACACCAAAACTCCGCATCAGACGCAGCGTCATTTCCACGTAAGGCACAGAAACCAGTTTATCGGTTATTTCAATTTGCACCTCTTTGTCTGCATAAGGCGCGGCCAGCAGAATTGCTGTCAAATATTGACTGCTGATTGCACCGCTCAAACGGGTAATTCCCCCGGGAAGGCCGTCTGCAATCACTTCCACCGGCGGACAATCTGTTCCGTTTATGCAACGCAAATTTGCTCCGAGCTGGGAAAGGCCGTTTACCAAATCGATGAT